>Ga0154509_131_pt1 | contig 1095 bp, 1 predicted proteins | sample RifGroE1_FD_115988 | JGI IMG/M metagenome (GOLD analysis project Ga0154509, IMG submission 115988) | Spirochaetes bacterium GWE1_60_18 | reverse complement strand
GCCCGCCTGCCCGCGCTTGACGATGATGCTGGCCCGCATACTGGCGGCGAAGGCCGGCAACGTGGTATCGACCGGACCGCCGGCCAGAGCCTGGAATTCGTCTTCATTCATGAAAACCCAGGTGCAATAATCCCGGATGAGGGCCGCGAACAAGTCGCGGTTCTGTTCGGTAACCCGTCGCCCGCCAACGTCAAAGGAAATGCGCAGGCCGCGGCCGTGGGCGGTTTGAATCAAAGCCAGCAGGGTATCCGGCCGGGCGGCCAGAAAGCCGTCGACATGAAGGACGCTGGCGCCCTCAAAGAAAGCGGCCGGCAGCCGGTTTACCTGGAGACCGGAAGCGATGCCGGGACAGACTACGATAGTGCGCTGGCCCTGCTCGTCGATCAAAGCGCAAAAGACTCCGGTTAGCCCAGCCTGCCGCTGCAGAAAAGCGGTAACGCCGGCCGCGCTCAAGTTAGCCTGGTAAAAGTCGGCCGCCGCGTCATCACCAATACTGCCGGCAAAAACGCTGACCTGGCCCAGCGCACTGAGCACCCGCGCCGTATTGGCCGCCCCGCCGCCCGCCGTCCGGAAAGCATCCGCCAGGTCAGGCAAAAGCGCCATCAAGCTGGCGTGGTCGACATGGTTGGTGGAACCCGGCGCAAAACCGCAGCGTTGGACATACTCCGCCCGGACAAAAGCATTGATATCCAGTAAAGCGTTGCCGGCGCATGCGATTTTTGCCACTCTGATCCGTCTCCTGTGTACCGTAATACTTCATATATCGGTAAAAATTGGCAGCGACAATAGCAGCGACAATAGCAGCGACAATAGCCACGACGACACCACGCTCCGGCCAACGCCACATTATTGACCAACCCACCCCCTCCATGCTACTTTTCAACCCTCGGGCGCTTAGCTCAGTTGGTTAGAGCGCCTGGTTTACACCCAGGATGTCGGGGGTTCGAGTCCCTCAGCGCCCATAAAAACCCGAATGGCCTCTGGCCGTTCGGGTTTTTATTATTAGCAGGTTGTTGAAAAAGCCGGTTGCTTTCTCAACAACCTTAACAATTCCTCGCATAGCTTGCGCTATGCTGCGTAATTGTACCGGCTTTT
>Ga0154509_174_pt1 | contig 2755 bp, 3 predicted proteins | sample RifGroE1_FD_115988 | JGI IMG/M metagenome (GOLD analysis project Ga0154509, IMG submission 115988) | Spirochaetes bacterium GWE1_60_18 | reverse complement strand
GCCGCTCCTGTACTGGCTGCCGGCCTCGCTGGTGGCTATCCAATGCTGCGCGGAATTGCGCACCGCCGGCATTGGCGCCTGGGAGACGATGGACGCCGGGCCGCAAGTGAAGATTTTATGTGAACAAAAAGATATTGCTGCCATCAGAGCCGCGCTGTCAGTCGCCTTGCCGGCCGCCGGCCTGATTGAGGCCAGCCCGGCTACCGGCCCGACGCTGGCCGCCTGGCCGTCGGAGTGGGTAGAAGGGTTCGGCCAGCCGTGATGCGCCTGAGCGTAGCTGGCAACCTTTTGTTGGCCGGCGAGTACCTGGTGCTGGAGGAGGGTGGCCCAGGCCTGGCTTTGGCGGTAGAGCCGCGCCTGCTGGCCAGCGCCCACCCGGCCGAGCGCTGGCAGGTGACGGCCATCATGGGTGGGCAACGTATTGTCTGGCAGCCGCCCGTGCTGGCTGGGGCCGCCGCTCCTGGCGCCAACGCCGCAGCCTTGCCGCTGGTGGACGCCATTTTCGCTGTAGCCCGCGACTACCTAGCCGCCCGCAGCCTAGCCTGGCCAGCGCCGCTGGCCATCGAGCTGGACTCCGGCGCTTTTTTCGACGCCGCCGGCCGCAAGGCTGGTTACGGCTCGAGCGCCGCCGGGGCGGTGGCCCTGGCCATGCTCTTGTGCCGCCAGGCCGGCCTGAGTACGGCTGACGGCGCCGGTCCGGCCGCAGAGTCGCCGCCCGATCTTCTGATCGCCTTGGACGGCCACCGCCGGCTGCAGGGCGGCCGCGGCTCGGGTTATGATATATTTACTTCGTATCACGGCGGCTTGGGCTTGTTCCGCGGTGGTCGTCGACCGACTTGGCAAGCCTTGCCTGACCTGCGCCTGCCGCCAGCCCGCCTCTACGCTGGAGCGCGGGCGGTGGCCTCAGGCGGCGCCGTGGCCAGCTTCGAGGCGGCGCGGCGGCAGCAGCCGGATGCGGTGTCAGCCTGTCTGGACCAGGCGCGCCGGCTGGTGCTGGCCATGGCCGCCGGCCGACTCGGCTTGTGGACCGGCCTGCGCCAGGCCCGGCAGCTCGGCCTGGAACTGGGCGACCTGATCGGCGTGCCCGCCCGCCTGTGGCCGGATTTTGACCAACCGACCCGCTACGCCAAGGCCCTCGGCGCCGGCAACGAGCTCGGCCTGCTGCTCTGCCACGGCGACCAGTCCAGCCCATCGGCCGGTCTGTCCGACGCGGCTGCCGCCGACTTCGGAAGGCACCTCCTGCCCGGCGACGGTCCACGATGGTTGGCGTGAGCGACAGTTCGGCAGCCAGCGGTACGGGTCACGGCAAACTATTGCTCTTTGGCGAGCACGCCATCCTATACGGCCATCCCGCCGTTGGTCTCGGCCTGCCGGCCAGCCTGACGGTTCGCCTTGAGTCGGGACCGGCCGCCGCCGGCCTGCTGGTCGACTGTCAGCCAGCCTGGCGAAGCGCCGTCCTGGCCGCCACCGACCGCATCGCCGCCAGCCTGGGCCTGGATAGGCCGACCGGTTGGCTGCGCATCGACAGCCAGCTGCCCTCAGGCAGCGGCTTCGGCTCTTCGGCCGCCCTATGCGTGGCCCTGGCCGTCTGCCTGGCTGGGCTGCCGGCCGGTCAGCCGTTGAGCCAGGCCGACTACCGGCGCCTCTGGCAGGCCGCTCACTGTGGCGAGCGGCAGTTCCACGGTCAACCCTCCGGCATCGACACCGCCCTGGCCCTGTACGGTGGCTGCCTGGCCTTCCAACCCGTCAGCGGCGACCTGCCCACTCTGACCAGACTGCCGTCAGCTGGATTGCCGCTGATCTCCGGTAGCCTGCCCCGCCTGGCCAACGCCAAGGCCAGCATCCAGCGATTGCGCCAGCGCATGGACCAGGCTGACCTGGTGGTGGTAGTCGCCATGACCGAAGCCGGCCGCTGCGCTGAACAGGCCATCGCCCTGCTGGCAGCCGACCCGGTCGATCCGGTTCGCAACCAACGTCACCACCAGCTCGGTCAGCTGGCCAACCAGGCCCAGGCCGCCCTACGCCGCCTGGATCTGTCTACCCCGCCACTAGAGCGCCTGCTGACCGTCGGCCTGGAGGCCGGCGCCTGCGGCGGCAAGCTGAGCGGCGCCGGCGCCGGCGGCGCCTTCTGGTTGATCTGCCCGGACACAGTCATCCGCGCCTCGGTACTGGCCGCCCTGCGCCAGGCCGCCGCTGTCCTAAACCTACCCGACGGCGGTGGATTGTCCCTGACTGGCGACTAAGACTGCAGAATGATCGCATTTCTCTATAAAAGCCTAGCTTTCCCGCGCCCCTCAGACCTCAAAAAAACTGCCGCTACTATATTGACATTTTTTTCCCGCTTGTGTATCCTGACCATGCTAACTAAGCATTCCCCTGTAGCTCAGCTGGCAGAGCAAGTGGCTGTTAACCACTGGGTCCGTGGTTCAAATCCGCGCGGGGGAGCAAGTTAAGTCCTTACCTGGTAAGGAAAAGAGCCCTAGCTTCCGCTGGGGCTCTTTCGTTTTTATACCCTACTGGGCGCAAACTGGGCGCACATCTGAAAGTGGTATAAAACGACTGGGCTGCCTAAACTTCTTCTCCTGCGCGTGATCTACCACCTTTTAGCCCAGATAGCCTATACTTTTAGGTAGAAGGGGATGCCGTATGGGAGCAAAAAAGAAACCTGGGTATGCAGTTGACTCAGGCGGTACAATAGGTAGTACCTCTCACAGGAGAAAACTATGCTCGAAGGTCTATCCCTCGGAGTGGTGTA
>Ga0154509_155_pt1 | contig 5325 bp, 6 predicted proteins | sample RifGroE1_FD_115988 | JGI IMG/M metagenome (GOLD analysis project Ga0154509, IMG submission 115988) | Spirochaetes bacterium GWE1_60_18 | reverse complement strand
CTCGCGCCCCTGCCACAAGCGGCCCGGCGCGGCTGGATCGGCAATCGTGGGCAGGCGCAAGACGGCGCGCAACACGATGCTGCCAGGCAGGACGCCTTCAAACTCGAAGGTAAAGCGCTGCACGGCAGCGATAGCCCCGCCCAGGTCATCATGCCGGCTTTCCCGGCCGTTGCTGTCGACCACGAAACTGCGGTCCAGGCCGCGGTAAGCCAGGCTGTGGCGCCGAGTCTGCGCCTGGCGCCGGCCGCCGGGCAGGTAGGCGGTAGCCGTCACCTCCAGCACCACCGGCACGGCGTTGCCGACCAGGACCAGCAAGTCGCCGCTGACTGCCCCAGACAGGGTCACCTCCAGGCGCCCCCGGTCGGGCGCTAGCTGCCGCCAGGCCGCTGCCTCAAAACCGACATTAACCAGGGTGATTAGGCCGACGGCCACTAAAAGCCGACGGCCCAGCTCGGCCAAGCCGCCTAGCAGATCCATTACAGGTTGAAGTCCAGGCCGATGCCGACCCAGCAGTTCATGGCATTGAAAGCGACCGGCGGCACTAGGTCGTCATGATGGACACCGGCCGACGGCATCCATTCGCCAATGGCGATCGGATAGTCGAAACCGCCGTTCAGGCTGAGGCGGAAAAAGCGGTTGTCCGGGTCGGGCTGGAACTGCAGGGTGAGGTAGGCGCCGGTGTCGAGCAGTAGGCGAGTCCAGTCGTTGGAGCCGGTCAGGGCATCCACCACTCCACTGATGACGGTGCGCTGGTTCTGGGAAATCGAGAACGACTCGCTGGCCAAGCCAACCAGTCCTCCTACTCCCAGATAAAAACGGTTCTCGGCCAAGGTAAACTTGTACTGCGCCACGAGGTCGTTAACGCTGATGCCGTAGCTGGCGTAGCTGTAATAATCATCTTGACCGTCGATATCAGCATCGACAATGTCCACGCCGCCGGTGCGGAAGCCGAGACTGGACAAACCGCCGCCCCAGGCGTTCCAGCCAATCTGCAGTTCACGAGTAATGTTCAAGCGCCAAGTGCCGCCGCCGGAGTTGACCATCGGCAGAAAGTAAGCCGCAAAAGGCGTATAGGTGCCTCGGCTGGCCAGATAGTCGTTCATGGTGCCCATATCCAGGAAGTAACGGAAATCAAAGCGTGGGCCACCACCCATAGATAGCCCCTCATGATCGTCCGGACTGTCGGCCGGTTCTTCCAAGGCCGCCAACTGACCGCTGATCCGCTCCAGGGCCAAAACGACATCGGCCAGGCCAACTTCTTCGTCCCCGGCTTCCTGGGCTATCAAGGGTAGGGCCAAGGCACCAGCCAGCATAAGAACCAGCAGGCCGCGGACAAAAGCATTGTGATTGGTAATCTGTTTCATGGTTATCCTCCACCCTGTCTATCGCAGATAGCATGCCAACATACCCAGCATTTTACCGTCATCGCTTCATATTTTTTTATTACATATATTACAACAACTTATAGATCAGGACGCCGAGTCAAATCAGCCGACAGCCGAGCGACCTGCTGCTTTTCGGCTCAGGCCATGCTACAGTATAATCCCAAAGTATCATTAGCGATAGTATCAAAGTATCATTTTTGATAGTTGCGAGCCGCTGGTAGCGGTGAATAGGCAGGAGGACTCAATGAAAAACCATGACCTTGGTCCGGAGCCGGCAAATTCGACGGGTCGACTCCCCCGCACCGCCCGCCTGACGCTGGCTGGATTCCTCATCGCCGGCCTGATCCTGGCCTGCGGGCACAGCCAACCCAGTCTGCGCGAATACGCCGCCACCCAACCTGCCCTGCAGTTGGCCAGCTACCCGGATCTGATGGACAAACCGGTCATCGAACGCCTTGTCGCCACGCCGGCCTTCTATATCAATTACTTGCAGACCATGGACGGCGTGGATGATTACCGCCCCTACGAACCCGACGCCGCAGAACGCCGTCTGTTTGCCGAAACGCTGGCATTGCTGCCGCCGGTCTACCAAACCTGCCTGCAGGAGCATCTGGCCATCATCTTTTTCGTGGAGAATTTCAAGGGTGGCGGCATGGCCGATTTCGCCATGGCGGCGGACGGCAGCTTCCGCAATGTCCTGATCATCAATCCGCAGGTATTGAAAACCGGTCTGGGCGACTGGATCGCCAGACGTGACAACTCCAGCTTTGCGACCGGGCCGTATAGCATCGGCAACCGCCTGGGCAATGACTACCGGGGCCTGGTACACCTACTGCTGCACGAAGCGTCGCACATCTACGATTACCACTATTACGCTACGCCCTGCGTTGGCCTTTTCATGCGCGAACTCGGCTTTGCCAAGCTTGAATCGACCGAATTTTCACGGCAAGCCTGGCAGGGTTTCAACACGCCAACCGCCGTCAATGAGTTCGCCAGCCGGAATGAGCTGACGGCGTACGGCCTGGGACAGGCCAGCCCCAACGCAGCCATCCCAAGCCGGTACGAAGCACTGGCCCACACCAGCTTCGCCTCGCTGTACGGCAGCTGGAACTGGGCCGAGGACTTCGCAGAAATGGCCGCCTGGTACTGCATCAGCCGCCTGCCCGGCATCAACTATACACTAATACTCCGGCAGGACGGCGTGGAGGTGGCCAGTTGGCAGCCGCTGGATAAACCCGGCATGGCGGCCCGGCTGGCTCTGGTGAGCCGCCTGTTGGGGCAGGACTGATACCGCCTCAGAAGCGGTAGCGCAGGCTAAAACCCAGACCAAAGCCCAGATTAAAGGCCTCGCCGCCCGCCAGCGGGATGGAGCTGACGTACTGAAACTCGACGCTCGGCGATAAGTGCTCCAGGAAAACTAGCTCGATGCCGATACCGACGCCGGCATGGAGACGCGGAACATAAGCCAAGCTGGCTCCGCCGCTGCCGCTATGCCCGAGCAAGACATTACCGTAAAGGGCACCGGAAAACCACTGGTTAAAATCGGCACCGTACATCCGGAATTGGGTAGACCCGAACACATTATAATTGTAGCTCGAATCGCTGGCTACCAAACCGCCACCCGAAACCTGGAGGCCGATTGGACCAAACCAGTACTGCCAGGAAAGGCCGCCTAAGAAGGTGTTGGTGTCGAGAGCCAGCACCACCTGGGCGCCAAGAGCGGCGGGAAAGCGGTCAAAGACCGACGATTCAGGGACCGCCACCGGGGTATCGTCCGCCACAATGGTGGTCAACCCGACCACCAGAAGAGCCAATAACAGGCTAAAACGTTTCATATCAACTCCTTGAATATTCCATCCACGCCACCCCGCTCGCTCAGAACCGGAAGCGCAGACTGGTGCCAATGTTGAGATCGATGGTGGTGTCCAGAACCGACCAGACATACATGAACTCCAGGCTGGCTGCCAGGTGTTCAAAAGAAACATACTCCACGCCCGCACCCAAACCGATAAATAGCTGGTTGAGATGGGGACCAAGCGTGGCAGGATACTCCCAGACATCCGGCGATGTTTCTATCCCCGGGCTTATTATCCACTCAGCGTAGCCGCGGTGCCCCACCATGGCCAGGCCATACAGATTGCCAGCCATGAATCCGCGATACTCAAACTGATGCAGTCGCCATGAAAAATGGGCCAGTGCATGGTAATCATAAAAACGGCTCAGTTCGCCAGTGGGATTGAACAGGCCGCCGGCCGTAAGCTGCACGCCAAACAGGCCGAACCAATGTTGCCAGAAAAGACCGTTACCCAATTGGCCATTGAAGTAGTAGCCCAAGGCATCCGGCCAACGCTCAAAAACTCGGATATCGGCCGGGTCGACCTGCTCCAGTTCGCCCTGAGGGAAGAACAAGGCCAACAAACCCTGGCCAAAGGCCAGGCTCGTGCCGGCCAAACCCAGACAAAAAATTAATAGTAGACGTTTCATCCCTTACTCCCGGCTGATCCCGTAGCAAATTCAATTTCGCTGCAGAATATATACTCAAACAGGTGAAAATTCCAGCGCCACCGCACCGGGCAGCTGGTAGGCAAGCTAAGCCAGTTGACCTCCGGACTAAACCGGCCAGGAAGGGCGAAAAGCCCGACTCGATACGGTCGGCCGAGATGCGGTACGTCTCGACCTGCCTAGCCACGGCGCAGGCCACGACGTCGGCCTTGTCCGGCGGAAACAGCGCCAGGATGCCGTCGCCCAAGTACTTGTCGACGAAGCCGTCACGGGCGCGGATGATCGGCCCTATCCGGGCCAGCCAGTCGTTGAGCAGGCTGAAGGTCCCGGCCGGACCCAACTCGTCGGCGATGCCGGTAAAGGAGCGGATGTCGGCAAACAGTACGACCATATCCATCTCGACGAATTCACCCAACCCAACAGCCGTGCGGTGTTTGCGCCCCAGACTCTCGAAAAAAGCCGCCGGTACGAAACGTTCCGTTGATTTGTCGGCGTCGCGTAGTTCGACGGCCAAGCGCTCGGCGGTCCGGAAGGCGGCGGCGTAAGAACGCGTCAAGACGATGGACAGGAAGGTGATCAGCGCGACGATGGCTAGCTGGATGACGGGCAGGCCGGCCGAGACGAAAATCAGCGGCGCCATCAGGACGACGTCTGGCTTGGTCGGGTTATCCAGACGATGAAGTAATACAGCGCCATTATCAAGATGATACCCGCCACAAAAATTTCGTAGCCGGCGGCGATCCCCCGACGGTAGCGCTTGGAGCGCTTCTTCGCCGACTGAAAAGGCACGGGTGAAACCATAAAAACTGTCGTTGAAACCCGAAGCGTGCACCACTAGCAGGTTGTTGAAAAAGCCGGTTGCTTTCTCAACAACCTTAACAATTCCTCGCATAGCTTGCGCTATGCTGCGTAATTGTACCGGCTTTTGAAGTGTTGAAAAGCCGCATTCGCGTTTTTCAACACCCTGCTAGCGTCACTACCTGGCCGGAAAAATCCGGAGCGGGGAAAGGATAGCTATCGGCGTCCCAGACAGGGCGCTCGTCAGCTACCGGCGCGGCCAGTTGGCCAGCCTTAGGGACCAGGACTCCGTCGGCATAGATGGCGTATGCCGTCTCAAATTGTTCCGACTTGAACGATAAAAACTCCCGGCACAAAAAACCAGCCCGTAGCAAGTTTTGCCAAGCGGGCACCATGCTCGTTGGCGGCCAAGCGGCAACAGGACATCGGCGGCATCGGCTATCTGGTGCGGCCATCGGCCCGAGGCAACCTGGGACGGCCGCAACTCTGCCCCCAGCCACCTACGCGGCGGCCGCCGGCTACCCGGACGGGACCTTCGACAACTGCGCGCTGTTCAGCTTACTGACCCGGCATCTATAAATTGCATACAAATATTGTAATACCATGTGTTTTATATAGGTTTTACATAATTCCTATACGA
>Ga0154509_159_pt1 | contig 5967 bp, 7 predicted proteins | sample RifGroE1_FD_115988 | JGI IMG/M metagenome (GOLD analysis project Ga0154509, IMG submission 115988) | Spirochaetes bacterium GWE1_60_18 | reverse complement strand
CCGGAGGGACGGCGCTGGTCCAGGAACGCAACTTCTACGACGACGCCTACGACTGGCTGAAGTTCGACGCCATCGCCGGACACGTCTACGTTATTGAAACCTTTGTCGCCGGCAGCACCGACACCGTGCTTACCGTCTATGATGGCACCACCCAGAAGGCCACCAACGACGACAAGACCTCCAGCAACTACGGCTCCAAGATCACCTTCACCGCCGCCGCCACCCGCACCTACTCCATCAAGGTTTACTCCTACGGTGGCACAAAGGGCAGCAACCTCGGTTACAACTTCTCCATTATAGACAACAACGCCACCCCGCCAGTGGATCCGGAAGATCCGCCGGTTGACCCACCCGTCGGCGGCACCTTCACCGAAAACCTGAGCCTGCCCCAAGCCGTGCGCGACTATTACCGCAGCGCCTATGGCCTGTCCGGCAACGCCCTCAAGGCCGAGCTGCAGCGCATCATCACCTCCAGCCATTCCGGCAAATCTTACACCGGACTATGGACCATGTACCGCACCACCGACGTGGCTCCTAACGGCAAGGTCTGGGACATGTACTCGGCTACCAACGCCACCGGCACCACCGCCGCCTACTGGTTTACCTTCGGCACCAACCAGGACTCCGGCTCCGGCTCAGTCGAAGGCCAGTACTACAACCGCGAGCACACCTGGCCGAACAGCACCTTCGGCGGCACCGCCAACAGCTACGCCTACTCCGACGGCCACTCCATCACACCCACCGACAAGATCGTCAACAACCGCCGCTCCAACTATTCCTACGGCGAAGTCGGCACCGCCAGCTGGACCTCGCTGAATGGCAGCAAGCTGGGCAGCGCCCGCTCCGGACTCGGCTACACCGGCACCGTGTTTGAACCGGTCAGCTTCTACAAGGGCGACCATGCCCGCATGCACTTCTACCAGGCCGTGCGCTACTACAACAACGGCACCTTCGCCACCTGTGCCTGGTCCAACTCCGGCGCCAAGCTCAAGACCTGGTACGATGCCATGCTGCGCACCTGGGCTACCAATGACCCCGTCTCGGCCAAGGAAATCGCCCGCAACAACGCCGTGCAGGCCTACCAGGGCAACCGCAACCCCTTCATCGACTACCCCTCACTCGTCAACCTCGTCAGTCTGACCGAGTAAGCAAGTAATAATACAAGCGGACACGCCGCCGCGCCGCCTTACCGCAAGGTTAGGTAGCGCGGCGGTTCTTTTTTGAGTGGGGGATAGTGCTTCAAAATGTGGAAATCATCAGATTGGCGGAGCGGCATCACATATGCTATATTTATTACTGAAAAGTGCCTTTTGGAGGGAGAAGCTTGAGTCAAACCATTGGCATCGTCACTTCGGGGGTTGAAGTCGTCCAGATTACCCCGTTTGGTATTTGGATTGACGTATCCGGCAAAGAGTACTTTCTGGATTACGAGCAGTACCCCTGGTTCCGAAAGGCGGCCATCGGGGACATCTGGAATGTCCAGCTTGACCAGCACGGCAACCTGCACTGGCCAACTCTCGATATTGACCTGGAGATCGACTCTTTAATTAAACTAGAGCGCTACCGCTGGTGTATCGATAGCAAAAAGCCGCACTGCTACTGCTTTAGTAACTGACCCATTTCATGAGCCTAAGCGCTTTAAAAGTGGCGGAATATCGTGGCCTTGGACAATAAGCCAATTAAACCTCATTTCCTTTCCTGCAGTCAGAATTCAGTAACTGCTGACCAGCTATGGATAGCCAGGCCTTTCCAGCTCAACGACCTATCTCCAGCGTAAACAAGAGAACAATCGTCCGGCGTGGTGCCAGCGTACTTCATCCAGGTTTCCAGTCCAGCCGCATGCTCTGGGGCAAATGATTTCCCGGACTTTATTTCCAAGGCGCAGAGTTTCAAGCCGTCTTCAAAGACAACATCGACTTCAGCACCAACGTTGTCGCGCCAGAAATAGATATCAGGATCCTGCCCCTTGTTCAGACGCGACTTCAGAATTTCCGATACGACGAAGGACTCAAAGATATGGCCTCGCAAGGGGTGAAGGAATAATTGCTCAGCGCTCTGCATCCCCAGTAGCCTGGAGGCCAAGCCGGTATCCGTGAAATACAGCTTGGGACTCTTGACCAGCCGCTTGCCAAAATTCCGGTGAAATGGCTGGAGTAAATAAATGATACCGCTTGCCTCGAGTACCGACAGCCAGGCCTTTGCCGTATTATGGGAAAGCCCGCAGTCCAGCGCCAGAGCGCTCAGGTTGAGCAGTTGGCCAATGCGCGAGGCGCACATCTTGACGAAAGTCTGAAACACACCAAGATCCTTGACGTTGAGGACGGAACGCACATCACGCTCGATATATGAAGCGATATAATTCGTATACCAGTCATAAGCAGAAACCTGACGATCAAACAATGGCGGATAAAAACCGTTCAGAATCATGTCGAAAGGATCAGACTTCAGCCGACCAGCGGCTTGCAATTCAGAAATAGTAAATGGAAGCAAGCTCAGGAAGGCAGCCCTTCCAGCCAGCGACTCGGTGACTCCAGCCAGCATGCTGAATTGTTGTGAACCCGTCACCACAAAACGCCCGGGTGCCGGATTCAGGTCAACCGCCGTCTTTAAGTAGGCAAATAACTCCGGCACATACTGCGCCTCGTCAAGTATCAACCCATCCTTGTAGCTATCCAGCAGTCCGCGCGGGTCCTCTCTAGCCAGCCGAGCCATATCCGGGTCTTCCAGCGACACATAGCTTTTTTCTGGGAAAGCCGCCCGAGCCAGCGTCGTCTTGCCGGATTGCCGAGGCCCGGTAATACACAGGACAGGAAAACCTTTACGGAGCCGCTGCAAGGTGGCTTCTGCTGCTCGGTTAATCATAGTATCAATATATCCACCTTTTACAAATTGTCAATGCCATTGCCAATTTGTAAAGAAAGCCTATTCCTCAATCCGCCAAGCCGACCAGAATAAAATGCAGCCAGCCGCTACCCAGGTCGGCCACCACCATCAGATCCGGCGGCACCGAGCGATCGTCCAGTAGGGAACGTGTACTCACTGCCTTGGCCAGCCACAGTTCGCGTCGGTCCTTCAGGTAGGACGGTTCGGCAAACCAACCGGCAGCATCAACCGCCCGCTGGAACGAGAACCAGTTATCCTCAGCCATCCGGAACAGGTTATAGGCAAAACCATACTGGGCTAACAGGCCGCTCTGGATGCGCTCCAGCCAGGCCGCGCCGATGGTCGTTACCACCGACTCGTCCCAGCCCAATCGACCAACCTGATCCAGCAATTCCTGGCGCAGGCCATCGGAATGTTCTACCAAATCCGTCAGAAGGGTGGCCGGCAGCCAGCTATGAATCTCAAGTAGAGTATTGGACAGAAAGAGGTTTGTTTCCAGGCTGGCCTGCAGCTGGCTGATGGTCGGTTCGGTCATGATTAATTCCTCGTAATGTCAGTATACGCTGAAGGCGGCTGGCTTGGTCAGTCCGCGACGCGTTAGGGCAATTATCGGGTGCCTATAATTGCGATTGTAGGGTGCATGCAATAACGGTAACTGGGTGCGTACAATAACGGTAATTGAGTTGGCGATAAGCTCCTTTGCGATTCCGTACGGGAATCACTTCTATGACCAATTTGTGATCCTCATAACGGCATCCATAATGCCCTCCTTCTTGATACTGATAATAATACTACGAATTGCCCCGATAAGTTCGTCTAAAGTTATAAGTATGGCCTTTCTTGTTTGTTCGTAACCGTCAATTCTTCCCATCTTGACGTATAAGATAGACTCCAGCGCAGGAGGATTTATTATGGTCACGAAAAAATTGACAGCTGCAGAATGGATGGAGCACTTGGCAACCCAGGCGAGCGGCGCGTGTTCGCAGGCCGCTTATTGCGCCAAGAACGAATTGAGCTTGAGTGCCTTCCGGTACTGGAAGAAACGCTGCGCCAATATTGCCAAGCAGAAGGACCAAGAGCTCGTCGAGGTTGCACCGCAGTGGGTTACCGGCGTACACGATCTGTGCGCGATCAGTTTCCCGAATGGCTGCACGGTACGGCTTCGTACCGCCAACTCGATTGGCCTGATTTCTGCCTTGGCGAAAGAGTTCGGCCTGTCATGATCATCAACTGGAAGGCTCTGCGGATTTTTGTGCGACCAGGCAGTACCGATATGCGCAAGCAGATTAACGGCTTGGCCGCGATCGTCCAGGACAGCCTGCAGCTCGATCCATTGGACGGGAGCCTGTACCTGTTTCTCGGCAAGGACAAGCGGCGGCTCAAGATTCTGTACTGGGACTGCAACGGTTTTTGCATGTGGCAGAAGCGGCTGGAGAAAGACCGGTTCCCGTGGCCCAAAGACGGCGAGTCGGCGCGTGAGCTAACCGGGGACCAGTTGACCATGCTGCTGACCGGCATCGACTTTTGGAACGCCCACCAGACACTGTTTTTCGGCCGGGCCGGCTGATTTTGCTTGTCACAAGCTCGACATTCCGTGATACAATATTCGCATGGCTAAGGCTATTGCGGTCAGCGAAAACGAGCGTCTCAGGGCGGAAAACGAGCGGCTGCATGCGCGCATCGCCTTCCTGCAGGAACAACTGGCGCTGGCCTTTTTCAAGCGCTATGGGCGCTCTGCTGAATCATTCAAGGATCAGCCGGATCTGCCATTTGCCGACGAGCTTGAGGCCATCATCAACCAGCAGGACAAGGCCGAGCTCGAGACCATCACTTACGAACGCAAGAAGCCTGGTCGAAAAAGCTTGGCCGAGGAGTTGCCGCGCGAGCATCTGTATCATGACTTGAGCGAGGCCGAGAAGACCTGTGCCTGCGGCCAGCCTATGACCAAGATCGGCGAGGACGTTAGCGAGCGCCTGAACGTGGTGCCGGCCAAGGTTTGGGTGGAAGCGCATCATCATGCCAAGTATGCCTGCCCCCATTGCCAGGGCATCAATGACAGCGAGGCTAGTGCCGTCAAGCGCGCCGCTGGCGGGGAACCCCTGATCCCCGGCAGTATAGTCACCCCTGGTCTGGCCGCGTTCATCTGGACCAACAAGTTCTGCGATCACCTGCCGTTCTACCGTCAGGAGATATGCTTCGACCGCATTGGGGCTACAGTCTCGCGCCAGGATATGTCCAACTGGACCATCCGCTTGGCCGCCGACCTTGAGCCGCTGATCCAACGGCTTGAACAGCACATCCGTGCCGGGCCGGTCATCCAGATGGACGAGACGCCGGTGAAGGTACTCAAGCTCGATCGTACCGGCAAAGACGGCACTGGCTACATGTGGCTGGCCCGCGGCGGGACGGAACAGCAACCGGCGGTGCGTTACCGTTTCGCGCCAGGCCGCGGCGCGGTACATGCCGCGACCTTCCTGGGCGACTATTCTGGCTTTGTGCAGACCGATGGCTATCAAGCTTACGACAGCCTGGCTGCCGCTGCGCGCTGGGTACATGTCGGCTGCTGGGCTCATGCCCGCCGCAAATTCTACGAGGCAGAAAAGGTCGCGCATTCCGCCCTGCTGACCGAGGCTTTGTCGCGAATCAAAAAGCTGTATGCCTTGGAGTATGAAGCCCGCAAGCTGCCCGACGAACCAGGGGTCATCCAGGGCCGGCGCCGTGCTTTGCTGCAACCCTTTCTGGTTGATTTCAAGCAGTGGCTGGATGCAACTATGACGCGCGTCCTGCCAGCGGGCAAGACGGGCGAAGCGTTTGCCTACACCATTGGCCAATGGGACAAGTTGCTGCGATTTTTTGATCACTACACCCTGACACCGGATAACAACCGGGCCTTATGCTCAGGAATCCGTAATCCTCAGGATTCGGGCAAGTCATCAAGAAGCAACAAGATACTCCGCATGGTCGCCTGAATCCTGAGGATAATGTTAGGAGACTTTCCAGCGGTGATACATTGGGAACCACAGGAGGTTCCTAATGTTCCAACAGTACGACTCGGCAGTGCAGACTGTTCTTGACTTCTTCGAG
>Ga0154509_159_pt2 | contig 7331 bp, 10 predicted proteins | sample RifGroE1_FD_115988 | JGI IMG/M metagenome (GOLD analysis project Ga0154509, IMG submission 115988) | Spirochaetes bacterium GWE1_60_18 | reverse complement strand
CGACGGCGTGTCGAGCGGCGCGGTGGCCCGGTCGGCTTCCTCGTCAGATTCGGCCACCTCGCTCCGCGCATTGAGTTCCGCGCTGGCGCCACCCTCTGCCGGGCTGCCATCATCAGCGGCCAAGCCAGTGGGACTGATGGAATCGGCCAACTCGCCGACCTCCGGCGCGCTGCCGCTGGACATGCAGCCGAAAAATACCAAGCTACCGACCAGAATGAAAAAAGCCGCCAGCAGCCAAGCTCGCGGTTCGATGGACTGTTTCACGACAACCTCCTTGCGTAATCAGCCTTATTATACTCCATTTAAGCCAAACTTGCTGCAAAACCAATAAAAAGTCCAAACAGGTGACCAGGCGACCAGCCACCCGCTTGCCAGTCCCGGCCGTCCTGGTTTAGCATCAGGCCATGAAGCAGGCAGCGTACATCATCCTCAAGCCGGGGGCCGACAAGCGCCTCAAGGGCGGGCACCCGTGGATCTTCGACAACGAGATCAGTCATTGCGTCGGTTTACCGACGGCCGAGGAGACAGGCCTGCATGCCGGCCAACGCGTCCAGCTGTTCAGCACCGCCAAACAGTTCCTGGGCAGCGGCCTGGCTAGCCCGGCCTCGAAAATCCGCGTCCGCCGCTACAGCGCGCAGGACGAGGCCTTCTCGGCCGCCCTCATCCAGGAACGACTGGAAACAGCCTGGCGCCTGCGAAAAGCCCGCTACCAACTGGAGCTTGATAGCTGCCGCCTGGTCTTCGGCGAGGCCGACGGCCTGCCCGGCCTGATAGTCGACCTCTATACCGGCCGAAGCGCCACCGTCCCGACTAGCGGCGTCAGGCAGAGCTGGCTAGTCGTCCAACTACTCTTCGCCGGCCTGGAACCCTACCGGCAGCACATTCTGGACAGCCTGGAAAGCATCTGCCAACCCAGCGGCATTTACGAACGCAGCGAAGCGGCGGTCCGCCAGCTAGAAGGCCTGCCGCCAGCCTCAGGTCCGCTACGGGGACAGACCCCGGACGAAATCATCATCCGCGAAAATGAGCTGGATTTTGGTGTCCACCTAACCAGCGGCCAAAAGACCGGCTGGTTCCTGGACCAGGCGCGCAATCGCGCCGCCGTCGCCGCCTGGGCCGTCGGCCAGTCGGTGCTGGACGTCTGCTGCAACGCTGGCGGCTTCAGCCTGTGCGCCGCCCGAGCCGGCGCCAAATCCGTGCTGGCGGTGGACGCCTCGGCCGATGCCCTAACGGCCGTCCAGGCCAACGCTACCCGCAACCAGCTAGCCGACCGCGTCCGCACCCTGCAGGCCGACGCCTTCGAAGCCCTGCGCACCCAACAAGCCAGCGGCGAACGCTACGGCCTGATCATCGTCGACCCGCCGGCCTTCGCCAAGAACCACGCCGCCTTGGCCGGCGCCCGCCGCGGCTACCGCGACCTCAACCTGCAGGCCATCAAGTTGCTAGCCCCCGGCGGCGTCCTGGCCAGCTTCTCCTGTTCGCATTGGCTGGGCCGCGACCTGCTCCAAGAAGCCATCGAGGAGGCAGCCGTTGGCGCCGGCCGCCGCCTGCGCTACCTCGAGGAGCTGCAGCAAGCCCCGGACCACCCGATGATGTCCGGGTACCCGGAGAGTAGGTATCTGAAGGGATTTGTGGTACAGGCGGTGGAGTGAGGGGGGGCCTACAGCACCATAGTCCGCTTAATGCTCTCAATATTAACGCCAAACAGGCGCTTGAATTCTTCTATAGTAGAAAGCTTCGTCCCGGCCGCCTGGTTGTAGTGGTCGGCGAAGGCCTGGAACTGCGCTTGGTCGTCGGTATACAGAATGGCAGTGAAGGCCGCCCGGAACAAGCCCTTGCGAGCTAAGTCCATGGCCGACAGTTTACGGTAGCGGGCCTTGGCCTTACCGTCGATCACGGCCAGCAAACCCTCATAGCCGATTGTGAACATGGCGTCTTCCTTGGAAATCATACAGAGCCTCCATAAAATGAAAAACCGCCTGCATGATAGCGCCCGGCGGCTAAACTATCAAGCGGCGGTTCGTGGCGACCCGGTCAACCATTAACTAGTCGGCGGGACTGAAGCTGTCCTTGCCGGCGCCGCACATCGGGCACACCCAATCCTCCGGCAGAGCCTCAAAGCTGGTCCCGGCTTTGATCTTGGCATCGGGGTCACCAACGGCCGGGTCATAAATGTAACCGCAGACATCGCACATATACTTCATGTAGTCTCCTTCAGGGCGCGTCGCCCGAATTGGCGTATGCCAGCCGGATTTACAACCCGGCTGGCTCAGGTCGCCTTGTCAGCATCAGGAATGGGACGCCCATTGCATCAGGAATGGGACGCCCACAGACCGTGCAGGTTGCAGTACTCGCGGGCGGTCACCTTGCCGGCTGAAACGTTGAATTCAGCTTCCGGCTTGTCGCCAGGCTTCAGCATGGCCCGGTAGACCCGGCCATCGGCCATCAGTTCTATCCATTGTATGTAGTGCTTTTCTTCCATCGGGTGGGCCACGGCGCCGACGGTGACGCGCCAACCGTTGGCGATACGCTCGATAACCGGGACGTGCTTTTCCTTGGAGGCATCGACGGTATTTTCGGCCATCAGCTTCATCGGCTCGCCGCAGCAGACCAGCTCGCCGTCGCCAACATGCAGCAGCTCGACGATGTTCCCGCATTTTTCGCACTTGTAAACTTGGTTCAGTTCCATGGTTTTCTCCTTAGCGACGTTTGCTTACCAGTTTTCGCCGAGTAGTTCAAAATAAGCCTGAGGATGAGCGCAGGCCGGACACATTTTCGGGGCTTCCAAGGCTTCCATGAGGTAGCCGCAGTTCAAACAGCGCCATAGAGTGGCGGTTTCCTTCTTGAAGACCGACCCGTTTAAAATGGCCGCGCGCAGCCGTTCGTAGCGTTTGGCATGCTGCTTCTCGGCCACGGCAATGGACTCGAAAATGGTGGCAATGGCGTCAAAGCCCTCGCTGCGGGCCACCTTGGCAAAATCCGGGTACATGTGCTGCCACTCGTAATTCTCGCCGCCGGCTGCCTCCAACAGGTTTTGCTCGGTGCTGCCCACTGGGCCGGCCGGATAAGTGCCGCTGATAGCAATCTCGCCGCCATCCATCAAGCTGAACAAGCGCTTGGCGTGTTCCTTTTCCTGATTGGCGGTTTCCTCGAAAATAGTGGCGATCTGGACCAAGCCTTCCTTCTTGGCGGCGCTGGCAAAGAAGGTATAGCGGTTGCGGGCCTGCGACTCGCCTGAAAACGCAGCCATCAGGTTTTTCTCGGTCTGCGTACCCTTGACACTCTTCATGGCGACTCCTTGTGCTGATTGTTATGCCGTGAAAACAGCCTTCAAGCCCAACGGACGTGAAGACAACCCGGCGCACGGATCGGTGAATGACCCATACCCGTCTAGTATAATAGAAAAAAACCGCGACGTGCAATTAAATTTGCGCTTATTTCCTGCCCTACTTGATCCGGTTTTTATGGCGACCCGGTACGCGGCCAACTCGTACCTCCGGTGGAACCGCCCGGCACTACGCCGGTATTACGGCCCCGAGGAGCACACCATGGCCGCAAACCACACCTACCGCCTGACCATCAAGGAAAACCTGCCCCAGCCGGATATTCGGGAACGCCTGCGTGAGGCTGGCTCGCCGGCGGTCAGCGACCACGAATTGCTGGCCGCCATTCTTGGCACCGGCATCCGCGGCAAAGACGTGCGCAGTCTGGCCTCCGAGATTCTGGCCGTCAATAATTTCAGCGCCGCCATCCCGTCGGTTAAAGACCTCATAAAAACCAGCGGCCTGGGCCACGCCGGCGCCTGCCGCATCATCGCCGCCCTGGAACTCGGCCGCCGCTTCTACGGCACCCGCGGCCGGCGCGTCCTCAATCCGCAGGACGCCTGGCAGCTGGTGCGCCACCATGCCGACTGCCGGCGCGAGCACTTCATCGGTTGCACCCTAAACGGCGCCCACGACCTGATCGCGGTACGGGTCATCACCACTGGTTTAATTAATAAAACGATCATCCACCCGCGCGAGGTCTTCGCCGATGCCGTGGCCGACCGGGCCTGCGCCATCCTGGTGGCGCACAACCACCCCAGCGGCCGCCTGGAAGCCTCCGTCGAGGACCTGGAAATCACTAACCGCCTGCAGGAAGCCGGCGAGCTTTTGGGCATACCGCTGCTTGACCACCTGATTTTCTCCGAGCACAACTTCGTCAGCCTGGTGGAAGCGGGGGTAATCAAGAGGGGTGGTATATGTAACTCACCTTAAATTAGTGCACGCGCACCGTTGACAATACATCCAGAAAGGTATAAATATTTTGGCATGTAATATTCATATCCAGCCGAGATTGCATGGAATGAAGCTAATAGGTATTCTCCATCGAGTTTCCCGACTTGCCAGGTTGCCTGACCTTAGGGAAAACCCGTGACGAAGTGCTTTTCATGGCCTGCGACGCTTTGTCGCTCTATCTAGAATCGCTCATCGAGCGCAAACTGCCGCTACCACTAGCAACTGACCGCCCGGGAACGGTTGTAATCAAACCGCGGCCTGGCGTCGCGTTTGCTTTATGGCTCCGCGCCAAACGCAAAGAATCCGGCATGACCCTGACCGATGCGACCGACAAGCTCGGCGTCAAATATCAGGTCTACCAGAAACTAGAAAACCCCGCCAACCCTACCCTCAAAACGCTCAAAAAGCGGAAAAGGTTTTCGGAACGGAGCTACTCACGGTGTAATAACGCAGCGGCCGCTTCCCCAAGTCCCTAGTCGTCGATTCGCGTCCAGTCGATGGAATAGCCGATACGGGAGGCCACCGACTCCAGCAGCGCGTCATCGTGGTGGCTAAGGCCCGCCTCCGCCATGCTGATAGCCGAACCAGCTTGGCTATACAGCCGGGCAGTGTGGTGGGCCGACTCCAGCAGCTCCTCGTTGCCGCCATTGGCGTCAATGGTCCGCACCGTACCGTTGCAGGCGCAGACGTAGGTCGAGGTCGCGTCCACCCAGACGCAGAACGAGGTCCCGCGCACGCCGGCCACCGCCGTGGTGGTCTCAATGACGTAGCTATCCCGGCCGACCAGGTTTTCCAGCTTCTTGAGCACTGAACTCAGCCCGCCCTGCTCCAGCTGGATCAGCGCCACCGGCGCGCCAAAATCAAAGGCGGCCCGGGCGTTTTGGCCGACCGACAAGGCGTTGCCGCTGTTGAATACCAGGTCGCAGCGCGCTCCCGGACCGGTTTGGATGTTAAAGCGGGCGTTCAAGCGGTCACCCAGCTCCGGCGCTAGGCCGTCAATCCGCACCTCGCCCTGGATGTACACCACCTCAATGGTTCGGGTCGCCGCCGGACTGGCCGGCACCGTCAGCACGGGCATCGATTCGGGCGACGCAGGCGCGAGCGGCGCCGGTCGATTGCAGCCGGCCAGGGCCAGGCTGAGCAGTCCGGCAATAGCCAGACGGATGGAGAAAGCGCATCGGTTCAGGTTGATATCATGCCTCCTTGCCAAATCAGATTAAAACATACTGAAAAACTTGATAGACTGCCATTCAAATTAACCAGAATAGCGCCCTGAAGGTAGCTAAACTGCCAATCCGGCCTTCGCGACAACTGATATTTTAGACATTTTCGCTATACAAACCAAAATAACCGTGTTATTCTGGTAGTCCGCCTTTAATGAGTTTTACCAGTCTGGCTGGTGTACAGTCAGCTTGGACCTTTGAGGAGATAACGTGCCGCAATCCCGATTCGCCGGTTTCCGCCCCCTGACAACCATCCTCATCGGCCTGGCCCTGACCAGCCTGTTCCTGACTGGCTGTATCCCGGCCGTCGATCCGGCCCCCACCCCAACCACCTATAGCCTGACCTATATCGGCAACGGCCACAGCGCCGGCACCGTGCCGGTCGATACCACCGCCTACGAAAGCGAAGACCGGGCCACCCTGGCCGCCCCCGGCAGCCTGACCAAAAGCGGCTATGACTTCATCGGCTGGAACACCTCTGCCACCGGCGGCGCATCCACCCGCCTCTTGGCCGGCAGTTCCGTCCGCATCACCTTTCGCGACTTGACCTTCTACGCCGAGTGGCAGGCCGACGATCCGGTCGATCCAGTCGACCCGGTTGATCCGCCAGTCGACGGTACCTTCACCGAAGACACCAGCAACCGCTTGTCGATGGCAATACGCGACTATTACCGCGCGGCCTATGGGCTGTCCGGCGCGGTACTGAAGGCTAAGTTGCAACAGATAATTACAACGGGGCATACTCCTGGAACCTACACTGGCTTATGGACCATGTTCCAGACAACTGACGCCATTCCTTCCGGTGCCCACGCCGGCCAGGTCTGGGACATGTACTCCAGCACCAGCGCCGACGGCAGCACGGCCGCCTATTGGTTCACCTTCGGCACCAACCAGGATTCCGGATCCGGTACCACGGAAGGCCAGTACTACAACCGCGAGCATACCTGGCCCAACAGCACATTTGGTGGCGCATCCAACACCACGCCCTACGCCGACGGCCACTCCTTGACCCCAACAGATAAGATTGTCAACAACTTGCGCAGCAATTACTCCTATGGCGAAGTTGTCGATGGTGCAGCCGAAAATACTTATACACAGAACCTTAGCTGCTTAGGCACCGCACGTCCTGGACTTGGCTACGGTGGTACGGTATTTGAGCCGATTGATATCTACAAGGGCGACCATGCCCGCATGCACTTCTACCAATCCTTGCGCTATTATGGCAACAGCACATTCCTAACCTGCGCCTGGGCTGCGCCTGGCGCCAAGCTCCTGCCCTGGTACGACACTATGCTGCGCACCTGGGCCGCCAATGACCCGGTCTCGGCCAAGGAAATCGCCCGCAACAACGCCGTACAGGCTTACCAGCACAACCGCAATCCGTTCATCGATTACCCGATCCTGATCGAGCTCCTGGACCTGACCGAATAAAAAAGTAGGCAGCGCGGCGGCGGGCACCAGCCCGCCACCGCAATTATTTATTCACGCACGCCATCCGGAATGCGAGCCGGAGGTGTGTTTTTTTGGCACCGCGCGCCACGCCAGCCGGCAACGAGACAAATTACTTATTTTTGTCAATTAATATTACTTTATTAAGTTGCGGCCTGTGGTTTGTAACTGATATTTCACTCATTTTGGAGCATTTTTCGCTTGCCAGCTGCCATGGAGGGTGTATGATGTAGTACGGATGGGACATCAGCAGCATGTTTCCATCCTGGCCCAACCAGCCGACCGCGCCGGTACAGACTCGGTCAAATACCACCAACAGGGAGCACTCCCGTGAAAAAACTGTCAGTCTTGTCGTTCGCCGCCATTCTGCTATTGGCGGCCT
>Ga0154509_103_pt2 | contig 7985 bp, 7 predicted proteins | sample RifGroE1_FD_115988 | JGI IMG/M metagenome (GOLD analysis project Ga0154509, IMG submission 115988) | Spirochaetes bacterium GWE1_60_18 | reverse complement strand
CGCCGCTCGGCTGCAGCTGGACGGCTACGGCCTGCGCCTGGCCGTCAGGTTATAAGCGGATCAGACGGGGTGCCGTTCCTAGGAGCTGTCCAAAGCCGCAGCGGTTTGCTTGGGCACGGCCGGGGGCGTGGTCGCCATGAAATGGCCAAAGCCCAGAAACTCCAGGATGCGCAGCGCGTTGCTGGCGTCGACGATGCCTGAGTGAAGTTGGTAGGCGAAGCGCAAGTCGACTAGGCTAGCCCGGTGCCGCTGGATGGCTAGGCGGGCGGCTGGGCTTACGTAGTCGCCTGGCCGATCCAAATTACAATTGTACCCGCTTGACAAGGCTGTTGGTTAATGGTATTGTAATACCACAATGCTAAATAACAGCGTGATCCACTTTTCCGATGCCGCCCTGATTGCCGTCCACGCTTTGGCCAGCTTGGCCGCGTCGCCTGACCGCCTGGTCCAGACGCAGCAGCTGGCGGCCGCCATCGGCGCCTCCGAGCACCACCTGGCCAAGGTGATGCAGCGCCTGGCCCGCTCAAGGCTGGTGCGCTCGGTCAAGGGGCCGTCCGGCGGCTTCGCGCTGGCCAAGCCGGCCGAGGACATCAGTTTCAAGGCGGCCATTGAGGCGGTGGACGGTGAGTTGGCCGACAACTTCTGTCCTTTTGCCAGCGCTAATTGTCACCCGGACAATTGCATTTTCGGCCAGGAAGTAGCCGCCCAAGCCCATCGGCTGATCGAATACCTGGATCGGCGTAGTATCGCCGACATCAAGGATACCTGGGCCAAAGCGCAATAATTTTTTGGCTGTCTTGGCCAGGTTGGCGGCGGCGATGTGGCTGTTGTAATATGGTATTACGGTACTTTATAGTTTGATTAGTGCGGCCAGGTAAAGCCTGACCGAAAAAGGAGAAGGCAATGGCCAAACGGACGATTATCGAGATCAACGAGGAGCTGTGCGATGGCTGCGGGCTATGTGCCCAGGGTTGCCCGGAAGGCGCGCTGCAGATCATCGACGGCAAGGCGCGTATGGTGGGCGACAGTCTGTGCGACGGGCTGGGCGCTTGCCTTGGCGAGTGTCCGCGCGGCGCCATTACCACCACGGTACGCGAGGCCGACGCTTATCAGGAAGCTGGGGTAATCGACAATATCCTACCCAAGGGGCGAGCCACGGTGCTGGCTCACCTGAATCATTTATACTCGCACGGCCAGGACACTTGGTATCGGGAAGCCCTGGATTGTCTGAAACGGCGCGGGTTTGATTTGTCAGTCGGGGAATTGCCGCATGAGCCGGCGCTACGTCAGAAGGCGGCCGCGTTGGCCGGTCAGCTGGGCGCGTCGGCGCATGGCGGACATCCGGCCGGCGGTTTGCGGCCGCTGGCGGCCAGGCCCGCGGCCGGCCAGTCAGTTGGCGGCGATTGCGGTTCGGGCGGCTGCCCGGGCAGCGCGGCGCGCAGTTTTGGCGCCGCCAGCTCTGCCGCTGCGGCCGGCGGGGTAGCGGCGCCGGCCGGCGATATGGTCGGCGGTGGCAGTCAGCGTTCGGCCTTGGAACAGTGGCCGGTGCAGTTGCATTTGATTAATCCGCGCGCGCCGTATTTTGCCGGAGCTGACTTGCTGATAGCGGCCGACTGCACGGCTTACGCCTGTGGCGCCTTTCACCAAACGCTGCTGCGCGGCCGCAAGCTAGTCATCGCCTGTCCCAAGCTGGACAGCGGCTGCGAGATTTATATCGACAAGCTACGGGCCCTGATAAACGACTCGGCGGTGCGTTCCATCACCCTGGCCATCATGGAAGTGCCGTGCTGCGGCGGGCTGCGCTCTATGCTGGCCGAGGCTATGCGCGACGCCACCCGGCAGGTGCCGGTTTCCACGGTTTCGGTGGGTATCGAAGGCGGTTCATTGACCTGGCTCTGACGCTGGTCGGCCGGTCAGGAAAATATAATGCCGTCGGCCACGGGGCCGCGCGGCGCGGATAGTATGAATGGCCCGGCTCGATCCGGGCCCCAAGGGGGGAGTACATGTTCTGTTACCAGTGTCAGGAAACGATAGGCAACAAGGGTTGCGACCAGGCTAAGGGCGTCTGCGGCAAGAGCGCGCCGACGGCCGATCTGCAGGATCTTTTGATCCATGCCCTCAAGGGCGTCGCCGCCTGGGCCGTTGAGGCCAGGACGGCCGGCAAGGCCACGCTAGACGCCGATACCATCGTCATGGACGGTCTTTTTTCCACCATCACCAATGCCAACTTTGACGATGAATTCTTTACTAACAAAATCAGCGAGGCGTTGCGTATCCGCGATCTGACGCGCGACATTGCCAAACTAGCCCGCCAGGATAAGGGCGACGTGGCCTGCGCCGAGTGCGGTGGAGACAAGCCGGCTGGCGGCGAGAAGGCTCCGCTCTGTTCCGACGCCGCGCTCTGGACGGCCGCTCCGCAGGATTACGCTTACAAAGCCGCCAAGGTCGGCGTGCTGGCTACCGCCAATGTCGACATCCGTTCGCTGCGTGAGCTGCTTATTTACGGTCTCAAGGGCATGGCGGCCTACGCGCATCATGCCGCCGTGCTCGGCAAACGAGACGACGCGGTCTTCGCCTTCATGCACAAGGCGCTGCTGGCGACTATCGACAACAGTCTGTCGGCCGAAGCCCTGACCGGCCTGGTGCTGGAATGCGGCTCGGTTGGGGTGGCCGTGATGGCTTCGCTTGACGGCGCCAACACCGGCGCTTACGGCAAGCCCGAGATCACCAAGGTGAATATCGGCGTCGGCCAGCGCCCCGGCATCCTGGTGTCCGGCCACGACCTTAAGGACCTCGAGATGTTGTTGGAGCAAACCAAGGACGCGGGCGTGGACGTCTACACCCACAGCGAGATGCTGCCGGCTCACTATTACCCGCACTTCAAACAGTATAAAAACTTCTTCGGCAATTACGGCAACGCCTGGTGGAAGCAGCGCGACGAGTTCGAGAAATTCAACGGCGCCATCCTGATGACCACCAACTGCATCGTGCCAGTGGCCGACAGTTACAAGAACCGCATCTGGACCACCGGCGTGGCCGGCTATCCCGGCGTGCCGCACGTTGCGGCCGATGCCAAGGGTAACAAGAGTTTTTCGGCGCTCATCGAGCGGGCCAAGGCCTGCCGGCCGCCTGTGGAGATCGAAACCGGCAGCATCACCGGCGGTTTCGCCCACGACCAGGTGGCCGCTCTGGCCGGCCCGGTGTCCGAAGCCATCAAGTCCGGCGCCATCCGCAAATTCGTGGTCATGGCCGGCTGCGACGGCCGCCAGAAAGGCCGCGACTATTACGCCGACTTTGCCAAGGCTCTGCCCAAGGACACGGTCATCCTGACAGCCGGCTGCGCCAAGTATCGCTACAACAAGCTGAATCTAGGCGATATCGGCGGCATCCCGCGCGTTCTGGACGCCGGCCAGTGCAACGATTCCTACAGCCTGGCCGTCACCGCCCTGATGCTCAAGGACGCCTTCGGCCTCAAGGACGTCAATGAGCTACCCATCGCCTTCAATATTGCCTGGTACGAGCAAAAGGCTGTGCTGGTACTCCTGGCTCTGCTGTCGCTCGGTTTCAAGAATATCCACCTCGGGCCGACGATTCCAGCCTTCCTGTCGCCGGCCATCGTCGACGTGCTGGTCAAGACCTTTGGCATCGCCGGCATCGGCGGCGTCGAGGACGATCTCAAGCTGCTGGTCGGCTGATCCTTTTCCGATCTGAAATTATGATGTGATTTTTTGATTATGAAGCTGGATCCGTCCCGGATCCGGCTTCGTTGTCGATGGGGCCTTCTTGGCTTTCTTGTTGGCGTACATCCGCTCGTCCGCCAGCCGGAGCAATTCCCCGGCCGGCCCTTGTCGCTCTTCTTCAAGGCTGGCGGTTCCCCAGGAGAAGCTGGCCCGGTCGGCGTCGTCGACGCAGTCCCGGTTGGCGCAGTCCAGCAGGGCTTCCAGCCGGCTTACTATTTTATCGCTCGCCCGGTCGCTGCCGGTCTGCACGATGACGAATTCGTCGCCGCCATAGCGGAAGGCGTGGTCGTGGCTGCGGATGGCGGCCTTGACGGCGTCGGCGAAATGCTTGATCAGGCGGTCGCCAGCCTCGTGGCCAAGGCTGTCATTCACCTTCTTTAAGTTGTCGAGATCCATGAAGATGACGCTCAGGTTGCTGCCGTCGCGTCGGCACCGGTCAAATTCTTGGGTGAGCAGCAAGAGGCCGCTGCGTTTATTGAACAGGCCGGTCAGCGGGTCGGTGGCCGCCTGGTCGCTCAGGATCAGCATAGTGCGGTTCAGTTCGTGGAAATAGCTGGTTAGACGGTCGGCCAAGGGGCTAAAGATCGTCAGGTAAACGATTACCAGCGCGCTGGCCAGGGCGGCGAAGAGCAGCAGGTTGACCCCGCCCAGGATGGCGACGCGGCGCTCGCCGGATTGGGCGTACAGCGCGGTGAGTCGGTCCATGCTCAATAAAAACTGTTCTTCATTGGCCAGCAGGCTGTTGCGTATAGCGCGACGCCTGGCGTCCACGTCATCGTTCGCGTCGTTGGAGGCTCGGCGGCTGGGTAGAATGGCCGTTTCCCCCAGGCTGACCAGTTCTTGGAAATCGCTTGCCAGCCGGTCGAAATAAGGCTGGATAGCCTGGAAGCCGTCCGCGATGCGTTGCCCGTAGGCGCCTGGGTAGTGGCGTTCGGTATTGCGCCTCAGAAGTAGGGCGTGGGCTTTCCGCCAGCTGGCCAGGTTATGGTCGATCCGGGCTAGGTACGCCGACCGGACGCTGGCGGCTATCGGCTGCTCGATGGCCAGTAGCGCGTCTTTAACCAATTGCTGGCTGAGCATGCGTTGGCGACCCGATAGATTGACAAGCTGACTGTCGTCATTTCCCTGGTGGAGCGTCGCCTGGAAAATCAACAGGCTGGTCAGCGCGATTAACCCGATGATCAGCAGCGCCAGCCGACTGTTGCGCCGGTAGTTGTCAGCGGGGTTGTGCTTGTCGACCAGGTGATTCGTCATGGCATTGCCTCTGCCAGCCGCTTTTGGCCGCGCAAGGCGCGTTTATCGGTCAAGTCTTCACTGGCCTCCAGTGTTCCCAGGTAGCGGCCGTCGGGCGAACGCAGCGCGAAGTATTCTATATGAATGAAGCGGCCGCCCAGCTCTATCCAGAAGGCTTCGCGGTCTTTGCCGCCAACCCGGAAACTATTCAGGATGGCCACCACGCGGTCGACTGAACTGCCCGGATGGCAGTTACGGACGTCGCGGCCGATGATGGCCGGACTGCGCGGGAAAATCCGCTTGGGCGAATCGGAGAACCAGCGCACTTTGTCGTCCTGGTCTACCCAGGTCATATCGAGGTGGATGGTGGCAAACAAGGCGCCCAGGATTTCCGGCGGCAGGTGGCCGGTGCGACCCACCAGGCCGCTGGCTATTGCGGCGACCGCGCTCTCCCCGGTTGTTCCGGTGGCTGCTCCAAACGTTTCGTGAGCGGTGGCAGTGGGTAGGCTGTCGGAACGCTGGCGGTCGTCCAGAGCCAGGCGTTCGAATTCGGCCGCCGCCGTTCTGTTTAGGAAGGACCAGCCGTAGTCGGCGCTCTCGGTGAAGAGCGTCTGTTTGGTGGCTGGAGCCATTAAGCCGGCCATGATCGGGAAGAGGGCGCATTCTTCCCGGAAGATGTTGGTATTGATGTCGAAGTAGAGCTTGCCCAGGGTGGCATTGATGGCTGCGGCGCCAAGCCGGCGGCCGTCGGTCGCTGGAACTGTCAGCCAGGTGTCCAATAGCTCGGCCAGTTGCTTCAGTCCGCGGCGGATATCATCGTGGATGTCCCACATCAGCCGCACGCAGCGGTATTCCGGGTAATGCGCTTCGAACCACGGAAACAGCACATTTTCCTTTTTCCGGAGGTGGCTTTCCAGGCCGGCCAACCCGCTACAGAAGCTGGACAGCCGGAGGGCCGCCCCGTCGACCTCGACAGTCGCCAAGCCGCGATTGAAGGCCTGCGTCAGTGACTTGCCGTTGGCCAGCCAGTCCAGCAGGCCAGCGTTTTCGGCCAGCAGGCTAGCGAAGAGCGGGTCGTCCAGGCTGGCTTGGAGGCGGTGTTTGGCTAGGCTGTCGTGCATCAAGTTGATCAGTTTGGAGACGGCCGGCTTGAGGCGTGCCAAGTTATGGCCGGCGGCTACGGCCTGGTCGACGGCCCGTACCAGATCGTCCGGGCGGCTGTCGTCCAGCCAGGCGCGGAGGCTCTTCACCTGAGTTGGGCTGGTTGCGCCACCGAGCAGGGTTTCCAACAGCTGTTTGAAAATCTCGGCCCGCGCCGTCGCGTCGCCCCGCAATTCTGCCATGAGCACTCCCGTTTGAAAAACCGACTTTCTAGCTAGAATATAGTCAATTTCTGGCCACTTGCGTAGCCTTGGATAGCGGCTGCATTGCCGAAATCTCCAGGTTGCAGTACGTGATTCCAGCGCCTATACTGCCAAGGTGGAGGCTGCAGACTTTTAGGCGAGTGCCGCCGGCTTGACTGACGACACCGATGGTTATTGAATATCAAAGGTATTATGGTATTCAAATACCTTATTGACTAAATAACCAATATGGATTATATTAAGCAGGTACCCGGGTGGCTGACTGCTTGCGCTGTCCGGGTCCGGAAGGAGCACCCGATGAAGAAAGCCCTGAACGCAACGGTATCGTGGGTCGGCAAGGTTGATTGGGAGTTGGCCCGTTTTCATGGCGACGAGTATTCCACGCATAAAGGTTCGTCCTACAACAGCTATGTGGTAGAAGAGGGCCAGACCGTCCTGATCGACACGGTCTGGAAGCCCTTTGCCAAGGAATTCGTCGACAACCTGGAGGCCGAGGGCCTGTTGGCCAAGCTCGACGCGATCATCGCCCAGCACGCCGAGATTGACCACTCCGGCGCCTTGCCCGAGCTGCTGCGTCGGCGGCCGGATCTGCCGATTTATTGCACCGCCAACGGCATCAAGTCCCTGAAGGGCCACTACCACGCCGACTGGGATTTCCGGGTCGTCAAGACCGGCGACGAGTTTGACCTCGGTAACGGCAAGAAGCTGATATTCATCGAGGCGCCAATGCTGCATTGGCCGGATAGCATGTTTTCCTATATGACCGGCGATGCCATCCTGTTTTCCAACGACGCTTTCGGCCAGCATCTGGCCACCGAAAAGCTGTTCAACGACCTGGTTGACCAGGACGAATTATTCGTCGAGTGCATTAAATATTACGCTAATATCCTGACTCCCTTCTCGGCCCTGGTGGATCGCAAGATCCAGGAAGTGCTGGCCCTGGGGTTGCCCGTAGCCATGATAGCCACCAGCCATGGCGTCATCTGGCGCGATAACCCGACGCAGATCGTGCTCAAGTATCTGGAATGGGCCAGGGCGTACCAGGAAGACCGGGTTACTATTTTATACGACACTATGTGGGAAGGCACCCGCGCCCTGGCCGACGCCCTGGCCCGAGCCATCAGCCAGGCCTCGCCCCAGACCGCCGTGGTGGCGCACTGCCTGTCCAAGTTCGACAAAAACGACGCCTTGACGGATGTTTTCCGCTCCAAGGCGGTGTTGATCGGCTCGCCGACTATCAACAAGGGCGTGCTTACCGCCGTGGCCGGGCTGCTTGAGGAACTGAAGGGCTTGCGCTTCAAGGGTAAGCGGGCCGCCGCCTTCGGCACCTACGGCTGGTCGGGCGAGTCCGTCAACCTGATTAGCGAGGCGCTAGTGACCGCCGGCTTCGAGGTGGTCGACGGCGGCTTCAGGGCGCTGTGGAACCCCGACGCTCCGGCCCTGGTCGCCGCCGCTGAATACGGCAAGGCCTTCGCCGCCAAAATTACCCGGCCTGCGGAGACTAGCAAATGAGTGAGCAGAATTATCGTACAGCGCCATGTACGACTTGATCGCCAGCCAGTACAGCCAGTTCTTTCCCTGCGACCCGGGCCGGCTAGCCTTGGTCCGGCGCTGGCTGGCGCCTGGTAGCGGCCGCATCCTGGATATC
>Ga0154509_132_pt2 | contig 8922 bp, 9 predicted proteins | sample RifGroE1_FD_115988 | JGI IMG/M metagenome (GOLD analysis project Ga0154509, IMG submission 115988) | Spirochaetes bacterium GWE1_60_18 | reverse complement strand
TCCAGCAGCTTGGGCAGCGAATCGAAGACGCTAGGCGTGTAGCCGCGGGTGGCCGGCGGCTCGCCGATGGCCAGGCCGATCTCGCGCTGGGCGCGGGCGAAACGGGTCACCGAGTCGAAGAGCAGCATGACGTCGGCGCCTTGGTCGCGGAAGAATTCGGCCACCGCGGTAGCCACGTAGGCGCCGCGCAGGCGGGCCAGCGGCGGCGTGTCCGAGGTGGAGACGATGATGACCGAACGGGCCAGGCCTTCCTCGCCCAGGTCGTTTTCCAGGAATTCACGCACCTCGCGGCCGCGCTCGCCGATCAGGGCGATAACGTTGACGTCGGCGTTGGTGTTACGCGCCACCATCCCAAGCAGGGTGGACTTGCCGACGCCGGAGCCGGCGAAAATACCGATGCGCTGCCCCCGCCCCAAGGGCAAGAGCCCGTCGATGGAGCGGATGCCGGATACGATGCGCTTGTCGATGCGCCGCCGCGTCAGGGCGTCCGGCGGCGTGGCCACGGCCGGGTATTTGACGCTACTGGCGATATCCCCCAGGCCGTCCATCGGGTGCCCCATCGAGTCGAGGGCGCGGCCCAGCAGCTTATAGGAGACCGGCACCTGGAGCAGCTCGCCGGAGGCTATGACGGTACAGCCGACCTCGATGCCCTCCAGCCCGGTGTAGGCCATCAGTTGCACCGTCTGGCCGTGGAGCCCGGCCACCTCGGCCCAGGCCACCTTGTCGAGGCGCGGGATGAGTATCTTGCAGACCTCGCCGACCACCGCCTGCGGGCCGTGGCTCTCGATGAGCAGGCCCTGCACCTTGGTGACGCGGCCGGTGTATTTAATCGGTTCGGTGGAGTCGATGACGTCCAGGTATTTGGCCACCAAGTCCATGTCTATTGCGCCTTGCCGCGCGACTTGATCGGCGAAATATCCAGGATTTTTTCCTCGAGCTCGCGCAGCTGGCTCTGGATGCGGGCATCGATCTCGCCGAAGTCGGTCTCGATGACGCAGCCGCCGCGGTCGACGGCCGAATCCTCGACCACCGAGATGCGCTTGGCGTTCTCGGCCAGCTCGACGAAGTCCTTGACGTGGTCGGATGTAAGCTGCAGGTCGGCCAGGTTAACGCGGATGACGACCTCGCTGCGCGCCTTGAGTTTGCGCAGGGCCTGGGCGATATTGGAAACGACGACGTTCTTCTGGTTTTCGGAAATGGTCTTGACCACCTTGCGCGAGACCAGCAGCACCAGCTCAATGATCTGGCCCTCGGTCTGGTCCAGGATGTCGGCCCGCTTATCCATGGCCCGCTCTAAGATGACGTGCAGGCGGTTGATCAGGCGCTCGACCTCGTTCTTGCCTTCGCGGAAGCCTTCCTCGCGCCCCTGGTCAAAACCCTTTTTCTGGGCGGCCTTGGTCACCTCGTCGATGCGGCCCTGGGCGAGGCGCTCCAGTTCGCCGATCTTGGACTCGGCTGCCTTGATGGCGGCTTCGGCGCCGGCTTCGGCCTCGTGCCGAATCTTGAGGGCCTGGTCGTTCTTGCGCTTCACCTCGTCAAAGGCCGTAGCCTCGGCCTTGGCGACGATATCGTCAGCCTCGGCCCGGGCGGCGGCCTGCATGGCATTTTTCTCGTTCTCCCAGGCCAGCTTGAAGGCCTCGGCCTCGCGCCGGAGGTCGTCGGCGGTGGGGCCGGTATATTCCTCGACGGCGGAAACTTCCTCGACTTCCTCCTCCACGGCGGCGGCGTACTTGCTGCCGACGATGAAGGCGCTGCTGAGGGGTACGGTTTCCTGCGGCCTGAATACGGTTTTTGCCATGCCAACGTCCCCTTATTGTATCAACTGGTCGTCTTCGCCGCGGGCGATGACGATCTCGCCGGAATCCTCAAGGTGGCGGATGACCGCCACGATCTTCTGCTGCGCTTCCTCGACGTCCTTGATGCGCACCGGCCCCATGTATTCCATGTCTTCCTTGAGGGCCTGGGCGCCGCGCTTGGACATGTTCTGGAATATCTTGTCCTGCACCTCGCTGTCGACGCCTTTGAGGGCCCGCGTCAGGTCCTGGGTATCGACCTCGCGCAGCACCTTTTGGATGGAGCGGTTGTCGAGCATCACCAAGTCCTCGAACACGAACATCTTCTTCTTGATTTCTTCGGCCAGTTCGGGATTTTCCTCTTCCAGGGCCTCGAGGATGCCTTTCTCCGTGGTTCGGTCGGCCAGGTTGAGAATCTCGACGATGGCGTCGACGCCGCCGGCCGCCGTATAATCCTCGCTGGACAGGGTGGACAGTTTCTTTTCCAGCACCCGTTCCACCTCGCGCAACACTTCCGGGGAGGTACGGTCCATGGTGGCGATGCGCCGGGCCACGTCGGATTGATGCTCCTTGGGCAGTTTAGTCAGGATGTAGCTGGCCTTGTTCGGCTCCAGATAGGCCAGGATCAAGGCAATAGTCTGCGGATGCTCGGTCTGGATAAAGTTGAGCAAGTTGGCCGGATCGGTGCGGCGGATGAAGTCGAAGGGCCGCACCTGCAGCGAACTGGTCAGGCGGTTGATGATGTCGATGGCCTTCTGCGAGCCCAGCGACTTCTCCAAGAGCTCGCGGGCGTAGTCGATACCGCCGGTGGAGATGAAGTCGCTGGCCATCATCAATTCCTGGAACTCCAGCAGGATCATGTCCTTGAGCTCCGGCTCGACGTTCTCCAGCCGGGCGATCTCGAAGGTCAGGGTCTCGATCTCGTCTTCGCGCAGGTGCTTGAAGATCTCGGATGAGATCTCGCTGCCCAGGGTAATGAGAAAAATAGCGGCTTTCTGGCGACCCGACAGCTCCTTGATGCTTTTCGGTTTCTTGCCGGAAGTCTTACCTTTGGCGGGCGCCGTTTCGGCCATGATCTTATTCCTCCCTGAGCCAGGTGCGTATCAGCTGGGCCACGTCCTCGGGATGCTCTTTTGCCATATTAATGGCGTGCTCCTGCAAGTCAAGCCTTTTCCGCTCCTCGACCGACATCGAGACTTCGATATTCTGTTCCTCGGCCTGGCGGATGGCGTTCTCGCGCATCATCTGCTGCTCGAGGGCCCGTTTTTCCTCAGCGATGCGGCGGCGGCGCTCCAGCTCGCGCGACACCATCCGGAAGACGATAAAGGCGATCAGCAACGCGGCCAGACCGATCAGCGAATAGAGGATTATCTGGTTTACCTGCGCTTTGCGCAAGTACTCGGCATCCTCGGCCTTGAACTGGGCCGACCGGTCAAACTGGATGCTGCGCACCGTTACCGAATCGCCGCGGGCCCGGTCGTAGCCGATCGAGTCGCGGATCAAGGCGGTGGCGCTATCCAGCACCTCCTGGGGCACGGCGACGTACTCGCGCTCGATGCTGCCGTCCGGCCCGATCAGCGGCTGGTTCTTGTCATCGTACTTCCAGCGCCAGACGCCGTCGATGTTCACCGAAACGGTGACGCGGTCCATGCTGGGCGAGCGGTCCTCGACAATGTCGCGGCGGTTGATGGCCTCGTTGGCCACTACGCTGGTGGTTTCGGCCGAGCCGACCATGTTCTGCAGGTCGCGATAAGCCGGCGAGGTCTGGCCCTCCATGCCGGCCGGACCTTCCGGATTGAAGCCGGTGCCCTGGTAGGTGTAAGTTTCCTCGGTGGTGGACAGGCGAACGCTGGGTCGGATGTCCGAGTCGTCGTAGGGCGTAATCGGGTTGTCCGGCTTGATGGTGAACGGGAAGTGTTCCAGGGTGGTGACGTTCATCTTGCTCATGTCCATGTCGATCTTGATGTTCAGGTCACGCACCCGGTCAGCGGTGAAGGTATTCTGCAGGGCGGTCAGCACGGCGGCCCGGTACTGGGCCTCGATGCGCTGGATCAGCTGCTGTTCGCGCCGGGTGCGCTCCAGGCGGTCAAAGTCCTCCATGCCGGCGAAATCGTTCAGGATGATGCCGTTCTGGTCGGTGATGACGATGTTTTCCGGCGTCAGGCCGGAGACGGCGAACAGGATGATCTTCTGGATGCCTTCCAGCTGCTGGCGGTTGGTGGCGATGTCCGAACCCGGCCGCGGGTAGAGGATGACGCTGGCCGTGATCGGCTTCTGCTCGGCGGCGAAGAGCGTCTCCTCGGGCATCTCCAGGATGACGTTGGCCTTGTCGATGGCCTCGATGGCCTCGATGTGGCGCGTCACTTCCTGGATGATGGCCTGGCGCAGGTTGACGTTGCGCTCGAAGTCGGTCACCGTAAAGCGGTCGATGGCGAAGACCGACCACAGGCTGGTGCCTTCCGGGATGAGGTCCTCGCGCATCAGGATGGAGATGGCGTCGGTCCGCACCTGCTCGTTCTTGACGTAGAGGACGTTGCCCTCGCCGACGCTGAAGGCGATGTTCTCGCGGTCCAGCCGGCTGGTGATGCGGCGCAGTTCCTCGCCGTCCTGGATGGGCGTGTTGATCAGGCGGACCATGGTGGGGGTGCGCGACACGCCGATCAGCACCACCGCGGCGATGATCAGGGCCAGGGCGACGCCGATCAGGATCAGTTTCTGGGGCAGGCCCCAACTGGTCCAGGCGGTCTTGATGCGGTTAAAAAATTCTTTTATGGCATTCATGTTCGTTCCCCCTCCCAGAAGACTGAACAGGGCGCGGCTCTCGCCGGCCGATTCAAGCAGTGGCGGTCAGCGGGCTGTCAGTCCCGGCCGGCGCCTCATCGTCAGCGCGTATTGATCAGGTCGCGCCAGGCCCGGACCACCCGGTCCAGCACGGTGCGCGTGATATTAAGCGACATATTGGCCTTGGCCATGGCGATGGTGACGTCGTGCGGGTCGACGGCGTCCGGATTGGTCATCATCGTCTCGATGGCGTCGCTGCTTTCCAGCTGCAGGTCGTTGACGCCGTTCAGGGCCTCCAGCATGGCCTCGTCGAAGGTCGGCGCCCTCTCCTCGTCCAGGCTAGCCATGACGCCGCCGGGCATCATGTGCCGGGGGTCGGTGCGCAGTAGCTCCACCTGGCGGCCGCGGGCCGGCACGGCCGACTGGCCCGGCTCCAGCAGCGTCGTGTTGCCTTGAACGCCCATGGCGCGGTTGAACAGGCTGACCGCGTCGAGCGGCATTATTGTCGACATTTACTTACCTCCCGATTTCCAGGGCCTTCATGAACATGGCCTTGGATCCATTGACGATGGCGGCGTTGGCCTCATAGGCGCGCGAAGCGGCGATCAGGTCGACCATCTCGGTGACGATGTTGACGTTCGGCATCTCGACATAGCCGGCCCGCGGCCCAGTCATGATGGCGTCCGGATGGGTCGGGTCGTAGACCAGGCGGGTCTCGGTGGAGCGGTCTTCCTGGATCTCGGAGACGCGCACTCCGGCGCCGGCGCCTTCGTCCCACTGCTTGGGCAGGAAGGGCAGCCGGAAATACGGCGTATCGGTGACCGGCTCGAGGACCACCCGGCTGCGCCGGAAGACGCCGCCTTCCGGCGTTCGGGTGGTACCCTGGTTGGCGATATTGTTGGATATGACATCCTGGCGGATCCGCTCCACCGTCATGCCGCTGGCCGCTATATTGATACTGGTAAACATGCCCATCTTCACTCCTCCTTAAGCCGCCACAATGCCGGCCACCCCTCGGTCTATTTTCAGCGCAGCACCAGGTTAACCTGGTTGAATTCAAAGTTAACGGCCTGAGTCATCAGCGAGTACGTCAGCTGGTTGGTCATGGCGTCCATGAATTCCTCTTCCGGATTGACGTTGTTGCCGTTGTTCTTCTCGGTCGACAGGTAGTCGAGCACCCGACGCGGCTGCACGCTGCGCCAGTCGGTCTGGCGGTCGTTGCTGATGTGCCGCTCGTCGGTAGTGGCCAAGAGCAGCCGCGGCTGCAGGTCTTCCGCCTCCACCGCCCGGCTGAGCGTCGCCTCGAAATTGATGACGGAACGCTTGTAGTTGGGCACGTCGGCGTTGGCGATGTTGTTGGCGATGACGTCGCGGCGCAGCAGGCTGACGTCCATCGAACGCTGCAGCATCTCGACGCTGCGTCCAAAACCGGTATTCTCAAGCATGTCGTCCTCCGTTCTTTCCTATGTATCGGCAATTCTGTCTACAAGATGAATTTTGCCATAATAATCTACAAGATGAACTTAGCCAAATCCGGCGATTCGAAGATGCCGTCAAAGCGCTGCGCCACGAAGGCGGTGGTGATGGTCACGGCCTGTCCCGCCATGGCCGGCGCGTCGAACGACAGTTCTTCTAACAGCCGCTCCATGATGGTATGCAGACGGCGGGCGCCGATGTTCTCGGTGCGGGTGTTGGCCTTCTCGCAAATCTCGGCCAGCTGCCGTACCGCCGCGTCCTCAAAGTCCAGGGTCAGACCCTCGGTCGACAAGAGCTGGGTATACTGCTTGACCAGGGCGTTCTCGGGCTCCACCAGGATGCGGTAAAAATCGTCGGCCAACAGCGGCTCCAGCTCCACCCGAATCGGGAAGCGCCCCTGCAGCTCCGGGATCAAGTCGGTCGGCTTGGAGACCGTGAAGGCGCCGGCGGCGATGAACAGGATATGGGTAGTGTCGACCACGCCATGCTTGGTGCTGACCTTGGAGCCCTCGACGATGGGCAGGATATCGCGCTGCACGCCCTCGCGCGAGACGTCGACGCCACCGGAGCGGCCTTCGCGGACGGCGATCTTGTCGATCTCGTCCAGGAAGATGATGCCGGACTGCTCGACCCGCTCGCGAGCCTCGGCGCCGGCCTTGTCCTTGTCGACCAGACGCTCCGATTCCTCGTCCAGCAGGAGGCCGCGGGCTTCCTTGACGGTCACGGAGCGCTTCTTCTTGTTGCGGTTACCGCCGAAAATACCGGCGATGCCGGAGAAGGCCGATTCCAGGTCTTCCATCGGCTGGCCGGCGAATATTTCCATGCTCGGCAGGGCCGCGCCGTTCAGCTGGATGTCGATCAGGCGAGCGTCCAGGCTGCCGGAGCGCAGCATGGCCCTGAATTTCTCGCGGGTGGCATTAGCGGGACCGCCGGTTGAGGCGGCCGGCTCGTCCGCCTCAACCGGCGGCATCAGGATGACATGGGGCAAGTCACCGGCGCCAGCAGTAGCGGCGGCGCCAGCAGTAGCGGCGGCGCCAGTGTCGGCGGCGCCATTCGGAACGGCCGGCGGCTTGGTCGCGGCCGTCGCCTGTGCGCCGATACCCGGCAGCAATAAATCCAGCAGCCGCTCCTCGGCGCGCTGTTCGGCCGAGGCCCGCACCGCCACGGTCATTTCTTCCATGACCTGGCGGAAACCGGCCGCCATCAGGTCGCGGATCATCGACTCGACATCGCGGCCGACGTAACCCACCTCGGTGTACTTGGTGGCCTCCACCTTGATGAAGGGCGCGCCGCACAGCTTGGCCAGGCGGCGGGCGATCTCGGTCTTGCCGACGCCGGTCGGGCCGATCATCAGGATGTTCTTGGGCGCAATTTCCTCGCGCACGTCCTCGGCCAGGAGCTTGCGGCGCAGGCGGTTGCGCAGGGCAATGGCCACCGCCCGCTTGGCCTTGAGTTGGCCGACGATGTGGCGGTCCAGTTCCTCGACTATCCGTTGCGGCGTAAAAACCGCGAAATCCTCGCGCATTACAACTCCTCCACCATGATTCGCTCGTTGGTATAGATGCAGATGCCGCCGGCGATGCTCAAGCTGCGCTTGGCGATGTCGGCCGCCGACAACGCCGTGCCGTCCAGGTAAGCCAGGGCGGCGGCGTAGGCGTAGGGGCCGCCGGAGCCGATGGCGATGGCCGCCTCGGCCGGCTCGATGACGTCACCGGTGCCGGACAAGAGCAGGGTCTTGTCCTTGTCGGCCACCAGCAGCAGGGCCTCCAGGCGGCGCAGCATCTTGTCGGTGCGCCAGTCCTTGGCCAGCTCGACGGCCGCCCGGGTCAGGTCGCCGGAATATTCCTTAACTTTGATCTCGAAATGCTCCAACAGGGTGAAGGCGTCGGCCGTGGCGCCGGCAAAGCCGGTCAGTATCTTGCCGTCGTAAATGGTGCGCACCTTGCGGGCGTTGCTCTTCATGACGGTATTGCCCATGCTGACCTGGCCGTCGCCGGCCATGGCTACCTTGCCGTCGCGTCGGACGGCCAGAATGGTGGTTGATCGGAATTTCATGGTGTATCCTCCAGGCTGCCCGGACTGGCCGGGGCGGCCTCAGTGCCGATTTTGGGGCGCGCTGTAGCGGCCGGCTTGGGTCGCTGGCGGGCGGCGTGCGGATGAGCCTTGGCGTAGACGGCGCGCAAGTGCTCCAGATTGACATGCGTGTAAATTTGGGTAGTCGAGATGCTCTCATGCCCTAACATGGCCTGGACGGTGCGGATGTCGGCGCCGTTACTGACCAGGTGGGTGGCGAAAGAATGGCGGAAACCATGCGGCGACAACGGCTTTTGCAGGCCGGAGCGCAGGGCATAGCGTTCCACCAGCCAGGCGATGCCGCGCGGGCTTAAAGCCCCGCCCCGGGCATTGATGAACAGATGTACCTCCGGGTGGTCGCGCTTGACGCGGGCCGCGCGGTAGGGCAGATAGCCGGCGATAGCCTTGATGGCCTGAACGGAGAAGAACACCACCCGCTCCTTGGAGCCCTTGCCGCGAACGGTGACCCGGCGAGTATCAAAATCCAGCTCGGCCAGCCGGATGGCCGCGATCTCGGAGACGCGGCAACCGGTGGAGTACATGCACTCGAACAACGCCTTGTCGCGGGCGGCGCAGAAACTATCGTCGGCCGGCATGGCCAGGAATTCGGCCATCTCCTGCTCGAACAAAAAGTGCGGCAGCCGGCGCGGGTTGGGCAGGCCCTCGATATCCCTGGTCGGGTTGGACAGGCACAGCTTGAAGCGCACCAGGTAGCGGTACAGCCCCTTGACGGCCGACAGGGCGCGGTTGACGGAGGCGTTGGCCGAGCCGCGCTGGACCAACTCGGCCATGAAGGCGC
>Ga0154509_109_pt1 | contig 10937 bp, 2 predicted proteins | sample RifGroE1_FD_115988 | JGI IMG/M metagenome (GOLD analysis project Ga0154509, IMG submission 115988) | Spirochaetes bacterium GWE1_60_18 | reverse complement strand
GATACTTACATCGATGCTTCGATGCTAATAAATTATCATTTATTCACCCACGCGATTCCGCGAAGACCCTAAAAACAAAACAAACTACTTTAGCCTCTTCGTTGGCTCGCAAAATAAAGCAATAAATATTCACAAGTGATTGTTACTATTTATTGCTTTATTTATTATAGTGGTGTTACATAAAGATCAGCGAAGAGTTAACGTGAAAGAATCGGTTGGCCGGGTTGATGTCGCGTCACCGAATGACCATAGCCCAATAGCCTTGAAAGGGAGGTGCGCCATGAGAAGAATCTGACAGTAGGATTGAGGGAGCCGGTTTTTTAGGAAGCCTAGTATATGGCCATTGGCTAATCCCAATGGGAGTTTACCACCGCTTGTGGAATAGGGATGCGCACTAAGCCGCCCCGCAGCGATTACCAAGAATTTTAGTTTACCATCCAGGCCTTCCCTGGGAAAGCCTATTACCATACCATGGAGTTTATCATGAACACTACATTTACCACCGAAGAGCGCAAGCTCAATGTCATTCTGCACAGCAATAGCCTGCCGGAGGCCCGCAACGAATACTACGGCCGCGTCCAGCGCAACAGCCAGACCATCAACCTGGCCAACATCATCGCCCACATCGGCGAGCATGAGACCAGCGTCCGGCCGCTGACCATCCAGTACTGCGCCGGCCTCTTGAAGACCGAGATCCTGCGCCTCCTGGCCACAGGCAGCGCCGTCAACGTGCTGGACATCTGCACCGTCTACCTGGGCGTCAAGGGCGGCGTCTCCGGCGAGAACCCGTCACCGACCGACCTGAACCGCTTTGAAGTGCGCTGCACGCCGACGGCCGAGGCTCGCGCCATTACGGCTAATCTGTCCACCGCCTCGGTGAGCAAGGCCGAGCCGGGCGGCTTCATCAACCGCATCGTCGACCTGTTCAGCGGCCAGGCCGACAGCCAGATTACGGCTGGCCGGTCGCTGCGCCTGAGCGGCCAGCGCCTGCGCGTGGCCGGCGACGACGTGCGTGTCGGCATCTACTTGGTGGATGTGGTCGACCCGACGGTGCGCGTCCAGGTGCCGGCCAGCTACATTACCTGTAACCGACCCAGCCTGCTCGAGTTCTTTGTACCCGACCAACTGGTAGTCGGCCAGTCCTACCGGCTGGAGCTGGTGTCGCAGGCCTCCTCCGGTGACTACCAAGTCAAGGAGCCGCGCGTCTGCGCCAGCCCGATCGAGTTGCTGGTTGTTGCCTGATTTTATAACGTGTAGTTGATTGGCCCGTCGCCTGTGCGACGGGCTTTTTTCGCATCTGGGGCTGTTTGAGACAGCAGTGGCTTGCTGGCGGTGTCGATTTTTTTGAATGAGTGTCCAGGCCGCGCCTCCGGGTTGACAACACGCTTGTTTAATGCTAAAAAGACCGACATTATCATTACTTCAAGCTGTACCCCTGCTAGTTTTGGCTAGCTATGCCGATAATCAACCTTTTTCAATGCTAATTAACATTTTGGAGTTTCTATTGACCAGCGTCACTGTGCCATGTCAATAAAGCCCGATATAAACGAGGAAGTACCCATGTCAACCACGCTACGCCGCCTCTGTCTCCTGTCAGCCTTGAGCTTGCTTTGTTTTCCGCTACTTGCTCAAGCGCCGTTTTCTTCGGAAATTATGTTGCGGCAGGCGTTTCAAATCCAACAACAAAACTAGATAGGCACTTTCCGTACTACTTCTTAAGGAGCATAATATGTTAAATTTCCGTTTACCTGGTTTTCTTCTGTTTATTCTGCTAGGTATACCTCTTTTTCTTTGCGGAGCTGAGGATGTGCCAAATATAGTCCAAAGCCGAACAATTAGCTCCACACCCTTTACTATAGCTGTGACCTTGACTCCAGCTCAAGGAAAAAGGTTTTACCATAGTGATGATGCTAATTCTCAATTGTATTTTTATAATGGCAGTGTAGGTGGTATTAATTCTGCGATGAGTGAACAAGGGCAAACATCCACAAATAAGCTTGAAACGACTGCTTCGGTGCAATATACCAATAATACGTTTACTATTACTGTGAACTGGGAATGGTATCAAAAAGACCATGTGGATTTACCGGAGCCGGAGCCGGAACCGGAACCGGAACCGGAACCAGACCCAATAATTGTCCCGCCAGGGGGGGCGGATATTCCCAGAGGTACAACTCCTCCAGCTGCTACTCTGGATGGGAGTACAAGGAATGGCAGTTATTTTGTATTAGTAAGCAGCGGAATCACAAGATTCGAGTTTAATATTCGTATGGATGTCACTGCACCTAGTCTATCTGTATCTGTTAGTTCTGTATCTGTTACCCCTGTACCTTTTAGCAATAAACCTATCAATAGTAATGAATTATTTTATAGCAGCGTGGAAACTGTAGAATTAGGATGGATAGCGAATGAACCCTCTCTTGGTTGCGGTGTTGCCAGTTTTGAGCTGAAATGTGGGACAGAAGTAAAATCGACCGGCAATAGCGCTATAGTTAGCACAGGGTACCAATACACCCTCACAGTGACTGATCATTTGGGTAATTGTAGTAGTATATTTCAGATAAAATTCGTATTCGATAATATTGCACCTGGGCTTACCTATCAAATTCACAGCGTTACCTCGCCGACAGTAGTCGTCTTCTCCGTTCTCGCGGATGACGCAAGCCCTAGTATTACCTTTTCTGCAACTAGTTCCTTTTCGAAAACAGAGAAGACTGCCACATTGTCATTAACTAGTGGCAATGCCCCAGTAACAGTAACAGCCACCGATTTAGCAGGCAATAGTCGCCGGCTGCATCTGGTGCTACCCGGGAATATTTCCAGGTTTAAAGCTAGTCCTGATATAAACCTGGTGACGGACGATCCATTGACCTACCCGCCAACCTCGGACCACTCGTTCAATTTGGCGGTCGCGAACCCTGGATTAAGCATGCATAGTCTTGATAGCGACGATCTAAATAACTTTACTGATTTCTATAAACTAGAACTAACCCCCACCTATTATTGGGCCGATGAAACCGGCTACCATTCTACTCCTGGCCCAGCACCAGCGGCAAATGTGAATTTGAATGACACTAGCACGATAGGGCTAACCATCCCGGATGGCGTCGGCATGCACCCCACCGTGCTCTGTACCTTCAGCTTGATGGGCAAGGGCAGCGGTTCTTTATGGCATACCATTGCCACGCGGCAGGATACCTTTACCTTCCTCAACCGGACGCCTACCGTAACCAGCGCTGATATATCATATTCAGGCATGCTAGATGCCTGTTTGAACCCTATGACCTTTACCTTGAACGACTTGACGGCAGATCGGCCACTCTACCTGAGTGATCGGCATTATCCAGCGCCGCCAGCCGGTAACGCTGATGAGCCGCCTTTTCATTTTAGTTCTACTGCCAACGACCCTGACGGCGATGTAATCTTGCTGGCCTGGGGAGGCGGGGAGGAGGCATTGCGTAGCACAAGCTTACCCTTGCCGCTCAAGCCAGCCGACCAGGGTCCTTTTAGTGGTAACCTGTTCATCTTTGAATCTTACTGGACGGTGCAATTAAACCTGAGTACGACTTCTCTCATCCCAACTGCCATCTCGGGTAAGGTTGCAAACCGGTTAGGCCCGCAAACGGTTCAATTCTTTTACGATAACCAAGCGCCAAAGGCGGAAATTCAGGGGCGACCGACTGAGGAAGGCTTCGCATATTTTACCGTGGTACGTAAATTGGCTATCGCCATTGAAGGCTCGGAAAATGAAGAAGCAGGGCCGGTCAGCGGTATACGTCTAGTTCGGCTATGGTTGACCGGTGCTGGTGGCCTAGGTCAACCCGTTAGTTGGCTTCAGGTTAGCGGGGCCGACATTAGTGCGGATTTTGCCAGCCGTGAGGCGGAATTCTTAGCCGGCACCTTAGGCGTTGTCTACGAATGTGAATTCGACGCTACTGCGATTTTGAACCAATTACCGTGCATTTTCCCGCCGGTCGAGGACTGGCAGGCTCTGAGCGCCAGTGTAGAAGACAGATCCGGTAACCAATCGGGGGTAAACACCTTTAAATTATTTTACAACCTGGGTAAGGATGTTCTTCCAAGTGGCTTGGACTTTAAGGTTTTTGATAAGGCGGAGACGGTTTTTAATCCCGATCTTACATGGAATGACGATAGAACATGCTTTGATGTAGTTCAGGGAGCCGATGTCCGGTTACCGTATTGCTTTACTGGTACCCGTCCAGTGGGAACCCAAGCCATCTATACTGGAAATTGGCAGGTTGTAAATAGTCAAGGTGATAGTATTACCGGTGGTGACCTTATGGACTTGACGTTGAATAATTCCGGCGTCTGTAATTTCCGCTTGTTGTCAGTTGGAAACTATCGGCTGCGGTTGTTTTTAGAAGCTGATGGCGCAACTCTTTTAAAGGCTGCTGATTTTAATTTCCGCGTCAACGCGCCACCTGAGGTAACCCTTATGTCTCCCGTAACTGCCTTTTGGGGTAGGAATTTAGGCCTGGATTGCGGTGCAGGTGAGGCCAACGTCCTCAAGGTCACCAATGACGATAATGCGGGTAGTGATAGCTGGAACGGCGATTACCAAGTCAGCTGGACTGTCACAAGCGAGAGTCCGGTCAATGGACCCGTCGCCACCGGCAGCTTGGATGCTGTCACCGCGCTCTTTCCACGACGCTTTTTCGATGGGCGCCAAGTTCAAACGGATACCTTTACCGTTATGGCTATTCTCACCGACAAACATGGGCTGAGCGTGCAGTACCGCCTGGAAGGCGTTGTCAGCAATTCACAGAGCGGTCAGCTGGGCGGCGATGAAGTGTGGCTAGGCACGCACAGCCTGAATGGCGTGGTAACGGTACCTCCTAACGTCACACTGACCATTGAGAACTGTACCGTCAACGCCGGCGGCGCGGCCGGTATTGTAGTGGCGAACGGTGGTAGCTTGGTGATTAGCGGTAGTAGCCTAGTCGCTACGCCTGAGGTAATTTGGCTGGGTATCCGCAATGGTGGTTCAGCCATCTTGACGGGTTCAACCATCAGCCGCGCCCGCCAGGCGTTGGTTGCCCTTCCATCTTCCACCACCAATCTTGTGGGCTGTGACTTCGAAGGCAATCAGGTGGCGGTGCAAGTTATTGGCTCAATTGACGAATTACGTATCGATGGCTGCTATTTCCGGGCAACGGCCTGGTATGTCATCAAGGAAGACGGTGTCATAGATACACGTCCGCAGTTGACCAATAATCGCATCAGTGGTCCTGGCCATCTCTATTATCAGGCCAGCGATGGCCAGTTTCTGGATCTGACGGCTGTAAATGACATACCCGGTAATGATGAAAATATAATTGAAGCGGCCGCTCCGGCCGGAGGTACTCCATGAACCGCCTGCGTTGGCTCCTGCTTGGAGCGTTTGCCTGTGTTTTAGCCCTTAGTCTGACTGCCCAGACGGTGCCCGTCGCCGCCATCCGCTCCCAAACCCCGGATCTGGGGGCGCACCAAGCCCGCTTTGCCATAGACGGCGATCCAGCAAGCGCCTGGCAGGTTTCTGGCCAAAGCGCGGCCGGCCTAGAAGTGGATCTGGCCTGGCCAGTCTGGCTGGACAGCCTGGAGCTGGTCGGCCTGCCCAGCGGTAGCGCCTGCCCGACGGTCGAGCTATGGATTGACCAACGCTGGCTGCCAGTGGCCCAGCGGCTGACGGCCACTGACGGCGGGCTCAGCCTGGACCTGTCCGGCCTGCGCGTCGTCACCGACCGCCTGGCGCTGCGTTTCCCGGCTGGCCCGGCCAGCCTGGCCGAACTGCGAGTCCGTGGCCGCGCGGCCGACGCTGCCAGCCGGCCGCTCTTGAGCGGCGCAGTGCACATTAGCGGCTGGCAACTGCCGCTGGCACCAACCAACTGGCTGACGGACGGCGAACTACGCACGATCTGGCGTAGCACTTGGCCGGATGATAACCTGGAATGGGTACAGACGCTGCCCGGCTATACTGACACTGCGGCGGAACCGTGGCGTGCCATACAGGGCACCAAAATGGCCGCTCCCGCTGATCAAATTGGCCAAACTGACCAGGCCACTCCGGATAGCCGCCACGGCTGGCAGTGGCAGGATTGGACTCAATCCGCCATCATCGTTGACCTGCTGCCGGGCAATATCCTGGACAGCCTGAGCCTGTATGCCCCTGAACAGCCCTCCCAACCGCTGAGCGTGGCGGTGGAAACAGCCACTGGTTGGCGGACTATGGGTCGGTTGTACGTCGGCGCCGCCGGCTGGTATGATCTAGCCTTGGGCGGCCTGACATCCGTCCGTCGCGTCCGCCTGAGCGCCGATTTCCGCAGCTGGTCCAGCTTGGAGTTGGCTGAGCTGCGCCTGATTGGCCGCAGCCGCCTGCACCAGGGCGAAGTCCGACCCGGTACCCGCCTCGGGCCGCTCAGCGACGGCGCGGTCGCCTATGCCTTCCCCGGCGCCAACCGCAGCGGCCAAACCCTGGAACTGGCCCTGCCGGCCAGCGCTGGTAACAACCTGACAGCTGAATTTGACGGCTTGCCATTGCGTTTTACCCAAACTGCCACCGTCAACGGCGTCGTCTGGTACCGCGCCCAGCTGGCGCCCGGCCAACAGACCGCCGCGCTCAGCTATCTGACCCTGCACAGCCCGCTTGAGCCGCTGTCTGTCTGGCTGCGCGCCGACGCGCCGCCCCTGGAACGGCCAGCCCTCAACGGCCTCTTGGGCGACGCCTGGCTGAGCACCGGCCAGGCCATTACCGGCCAGCTCCGTTTGGAACTGACAACGCTGACTGCTGACCAACGGCTGCGCCTGCTGGCCGCTCCCGGCGCCTGGTTTACCCTGACGGCCGAAACCGCCGCCGGCGCCAGCCCGCTGCTAGCCGAAACCGGCCCCCACGGCAGCCTGGAATACAGCCTGCCGGCAGCTACCAGCGCTGTGCGCCTGGAAGGGCAGGGCACCGTGCTGGAAGCCTGGCGCCTGGGAGCGGAGCGTCCCTCGACCATCCCCTACGTGGAAATCCTGGCCCTCGATGCCACCGGCGCCTGGCGGTTTGGCGCCGAGTTCATGGTGGCCTACGTCAGCCGGCCGGATGCCGCCATCGCTCTACCCGGCGCTCACCTGGTACGGCAAGGCAATTATCTGTTTGGCTTGGTTGGACCCAGCGCCTACCCGACGGGGCTTTTCTGCCTGCAGGCCCAAGTCGCCGAGGGCGGCAGCGGCCAGGATTACCGCCTGGTCAGCGGCGGTGGCTTGTCCAGTCTGCGCCTCGATCAAGCCGGCCAATTCCAGACCGCCGCGCCAAGCGTCCGCCTGAGCGGCAACTTCAATGGTAACTACGATGTCTGGATAGACGGCCAGCCGGTTGCGTCAGCCCGCGGGCGCATCGCCATTGATCTGGAGGTGCCGGTTGGCTATAGCCTGCACCGCGTAGAGTTGCGCCAGCGCCGCACCGGCCAGTTGATGGCCTGGCGTTTGGCCAGTGTCCGCCGCTATGCTGATGCGCCAGAGCTTAAGGTGGACACCCTGGAACTGAGTTGGACCACCGCCACCAGCCTGGTTCTAAGCGGCCAGTTGGCCGGCACGGCCGCGCCTGCTACGGTTCGCGTCAATAATCGCGCTGCCACGTTAAGCGGCGATCATTTCAGTTATGAAGTCAGCCTGAGCGAAGGTCCTAACCTGGTAACGATTGAGGCGCGCGATAGCCTGGGCCGCAGCGTTAGCCGCCAGGTAACCATCGTCCGCGACCAGATGCTGCCTCAACTCAGCTGCCTATACCCCAGTCCGGAGGCCATGCTGACCGGCACGGTAGCCGTCCGAGTACGCCTGACGGATGCCAACCCGGCCCTGGTGCTGATGGACGGCCAAGTGGCCGAACCTAATGGAGACGAATGGGTCTGCCAGATAACCCGGCCCGACGGGGCAGTCAGCTTGACGGTTCAAGCCTGGGATCAGGCCGGCAACACCGCCGAACCCTTGGTTGTTACCTACCTGGCCGACAGCACCCCGCCTGAAGCCTTTAGCCTGGCCTTTGACCCGGCCGCCGAAACCAACGCCGAGCAGCCGCTGGTGCGCTTTGCCACCGCCGATCAAACCTCCGGCCTGGCCGGGTACTGGTTGAGCCTGGATGGCCAGGCTTTCTTCAGCGTCACCAGTCCGTATACCTTCGCCCAGCCGCCCGAAGGCCGGCATAGCGTGGTGGTGCGGGCCATCGACAAGGCCGGCAACATCCGGCAAGCCGCGGCCGACCTTTTAATCGACCGTACGCCGCCCAGCCGGGTGCGCTATTTAACAGCCACCGGCAACCTCGACACCATCCACGTTAGTTGGCAAGCCGGTCCTGACCAAGACCTGAGCCACTATAGCCTGACCCGCCAGCCAGCCTGGAGCGATGGCCAGCGCCAACAAAGCGCTATCGAGCTAAACGATACCGAGGTCGAGCCGGGCCTGACCTATGAATACACCATCCAGCCAGTCGACCGGGCTACCAATATCGGCCCGGCCGAAACTGTCCGGGCTGCGGCCGGCGAAGCGCTGGTACCGGTTACGCCGGATACTCCCGCCAGCCTGGAATTCGGCCAAGCCCGCGTCGTGATGCCCGCTGGCGCCTTGCCGGATGGCATCGTCGCCCTTAAAGCTTGTAGCGTCCAGAGCGACGAACTGGAAGAAGCTGCCGCCTTCCCGATAGTCGGCGCCATCTATCGCTTTAGCGCCATGCAGGACGATGGGGCCGGCGGCACTGTTGAGGTGGAGCATGTCGAATTTAACAAGGACCTGCTCTTTGCCATAGCCTACGGCCCCGATGACGTACCGGCCGGCTACGACGAGACCGCCCTCGCCGTCTTCTATTTCGATCAGGACTGGAACCGCTGGGTGCAAGTCGAGAATGCCGTCGTCGATACGGCCAACCGCCTGGTACTGTTCCAAACCAGCCATTTCTCCTACTACGGCCTGCAACCGACCCCGGCCGCCGGCCTGTCCGCCCAGGAAGCGCGCGACCGCGCCTTCCCAGCCACCGGCAGCGTCGCCGCCCACGCCGGTGTGGAAGTCTCCACCCAGGGCGGCACCGCCCGCACCAGCAGCACCGAGTTTGTCCTGCAGGGCCGCAACGGCTACGGCTTCCCGATAATCCGCGAATACGATACCGTCACGGCCCGCGCCGACTCCGAGCGCTTTTTGCTTAACGGCTACCTGGCCTATTCGCGGATGGGCGGCAGCGCAATGCTGGGCATTGCTGGCTTTTTCAATAATAATGATATCACCGAATTGGCTAACCTGGTCAGTGGCTTTAGCGGTCCTCTGCAGCGGCGCTTCGCCAAGGCCTACCAACAGACCGGCGATTTCGCCTATTCCTTTGGCATCGGCTGGCGCCTGCGCCTGCCGGCCATAACCACCAGCAACTCAGGCGTGTCCGTCCGCCTACCATCCGGCGCTGAATACGCCGTGGCCGACATGACCCGCACCGCCGGCGGCAATGAGGCCGCCGACGTCACTGAGCGTACCCTGCGTTATGTGTATCACCGCGATACCGACTTCAGCTTCGTGGTAGTCCAGAAGCGTAGCACCGCCATACTGGAATCCAGCCTGGCCCAAGCCTACGAAATACCCATCTGGGAAACCACCATGGCCAGAGCCATTCTGACCGACGGCACCGTCATCCATTATAACGCTCGTGGCGCCGTCACCAAAATTGAGGAAGGCCGGGGCGACAACACCATAGACTTTAACTACACCACCCTCGACCTGCTGGACACCATCCAGATCGGGCTGGCTGAAGGTGTCGTCAATAGCGTCAAGTTCGAGTACGAAACGCGCAACCTCGGCTTTATGCCCTTAATCAAGAACATCAGCTTGAGTGGCCCGCGTACCCCCACCGCCAGCATCCGAACCGTCAGCTACCAATACAAGCCCACCCCGCAGTCGACCAACCTGTTCCTGCCGCTACTGGTAACGGCCACCGACCCAGTTGGTCGCTCCTGGAATTATGACTACCAGAGCCATCTTCTGGCCCCAGCCGAAGGCGGTACCGCCGGTCTGCCCCTTGATTATCTAAAAGCCCTCGGCAATCTGGCCGGCGGCACCATCGCCGCCACCTGGCCCCGCACCGGCACCGCAGCCGCACCGGTAGCTCGCAGCATCCTCTATACACTCAACCAGATCAGCGGCCCCGGCGTTGGCCACGTAGACATCACTACCGAGCCCCAAGCCTATAATTTTTCCACCGCCGTGCTGACTCTCATGACCGACAAGACCGTCTTACCGGCCGACAGCCTCTTCCGCCTGCATACCAGTCAAGTAGTCGAAAATTCCGAACTGGACGGTAGCGGCGATACCAAAACAACCGACTACGAATATACCCTCCAGACCATCGGCGACCGCCAGTGCTATACTAGTTCTGCCATTATTACTGAAGATCAGCGACGTTACTTAATCACCTCAGATTATCGAATTTTTAGCTACGCTGCCTACGATGATACCACCGGTGGGCAGCGTTACCTGCCCATCGAAACGCAACGTGACCATCAACGTTTCAATGACGCGGAATGGCTGACCTATGAAACAGTCAAGACCAACTACGATGCCCGCCTACACCCCTCCTGGCGTGAACGCAGCCTAGCCACCGGGCCGACTCAAACCTCTACCTGGTACTATGACGCCAATGGCTGCCTGGAGCGAGAATCCTCGCAAGAAGCCAGCCCGATTGAAGGCGGTGGCACGGTAAGCTCGGAGCGTATCACGACCTATACCTATCAAACAGGCAGCCGTCTCCTAGAACTGGGCGTCCAGAGCTATCCATTATACCGTCTCCAGACGAGCACAATTACCTTCAGCTCTCTGACACCCTATGACCTTACCCCCCCAGACCCCAGCATCACCGAATACACCTATCACACCGCCGGCACCTATCTGACCGGCCTCGTAGTCAACACCACCCGCAACAACCGCCG
>Ga0154509_170_pt1 | contig 25371 bp, 20 predicted proteins | sample RifGroE1_FD_115988 | JGI IMG/M metagenome (GOLD analysis project Ga0154509, IMG submission 115988) | Spirochaetes bacterium GWE1_60_18 | reverse complement strand
TTACTGGAAGATCATTGGACGAATAGCTTCTGATCAGCCGTTAGCTGCTTCAGCATAGTGGAGATGCAGGAAACTTAAAGACGGCAGATGTGGCGGTCGGCGTTGCGCCTGGCGCAACTGCCTGGCTTAGCCCTTGGCTACCTGGAAGAGCGGTCCGTCGGTACCGGCGCGGCACCACCAGCTGGCGGTGGTTGGATCGCATTCATCGAGCACTTCGTCCAGGGCGACGCAGCCGCAATCCAGCAGATCTTCTGGATGCCAGTGCAGCTTCAGCTGGCTCTCCTCGCCTTCGGCCAGGGCGCGCGTCCAGGCGCCGGCGACCTTGATGGTTTCCTCGGCCACCAGGCGCAATTCATCCGGCAAAGTGGCCAGACTGGGCGCCAGGAATTCCAGTTGCCAGCCTTCCAGCTGGGTATGGTTTGCTTCGGCCTGGAGCACTAGCGGCTGTCCTTCCAGGAATAACGCGAAACGTTCCAGCAGCCTGGCCGGCGGCTCGTGCAGGGCCTGGCAGAGCGGCATGAACCACATGACGGCCCGCCCGCGGTTATAAAATAGTTCTACGGCGTCGGCCAGTCTGGCGGCCCTATCCAGGTCGGCCGCGCCGAAGCCCGGCGTGGACAGGATGCGATGCGGCGCCTGGCTCTGGCATTCCAGCCCCAGCTCGGCGGCCTGGGCGGCTAGTAGGGTCCCCGGCAGGACGGCCAAGGGGAAGATGTCCAGGTGGTTGGGCCGCAGCTCCAGCGCATAGTCCAGGCTGCGATTGAAGCCCTCCAGGCTGTCGCCGGGCAAGCCATAGATCAGGTCCAGCCCGTAGATGATGCCGCGTTCTTCCAGTAGGCTGATTTTGGCCTTGAATTGCTCCGGGTCAAAGCGCCGGTTGACCAGGGCCAGCGCGGCCGGGTCGGCGCTCTGCAGGCCGAGTTGGACCTGGCAGTTGACGCTGGTCAGCCAGTCGGCTTGCTGCGCGGTTAAGAGTTCGGCGCGTAATTCGAAGAAATAGAGGCTGTTCGGCGCCAGGCGCGCAATCAGTTTAAGCAGCTGCTGCATGCGCTTGGGTTCGGCGTTGAAGGTCGGGTCAAGCGCGAACACCTCGGCCGCCGCCTGCTTGCCGAACAGGCGCAGTTCCTTCTCCAGCCGATCCAGGCCGAATTCGCGCCTGGCCGGGCCGTTGCCGCGCGATTCGTAGCAGAAGGCGCACTGGAAGGGGCAGCCGCGCGTCAGTTCCCAGACCGCGCCGCCGTAAGTAGCCAGCTGGAGGCTGCCGTCCAGCCAGGGTGAGGGCAGGGCCTCCAGGCTGGCGACGGGCTCGCAGAAACTGCGCCGCGCCGGAGCGGCGTCGATTGGTGGCAGGCTGCCGTCCAGCCAGGCGCGCAGCAGCCGGGCCATGGCCAGTTCGCCTTCGCCGCTGACGACGTAGTCGGCCAGGCCGGCGCGCAGGCTGGAGGATGCGTCACCGCCGGCTTCCGGGCCGCCGGCCACGATGATCAGGCCGGGGAGTTGCTGCCGGGCCGCTATGGCCAGGTTCAGCATGGACGGGTAGTTCCAGACGTAGACCGACAGGGCCAGGATGGCTGGCCGCGCGGCCAGCACTTTGGCCAGAAGCTCGGCTGGCGGGTCGTCGGCGTTGGCGGCCAGTAAGGCCAGGGCCAGGCCAGCCCGTATATCGGCTTGTTTGTACAGGTAGGCCAGGATCTGGGCGGCGCCGAGTGGGGCGGAACGCGGTCCGGCCTGGCTGGCCAGGCTGACGAAAAGCAGCGCCGGGCGAGTCTCAGCGGTAGTAGCGGAGCTGGTGCTGGCGGGGCTGGTCGAAGGAATAGTGGTGGGGATCGATAGCCCTAGGGGCTGGTGGCTGCCTTGCGGCTTGCCGGCTGGCGTGGTCATAGGCTATAAGTATGATCGGTGCGGCGGCGCGCGGCTAGCCCCCCGCCAGCCGTCTATTGACTGGATTTCAGCCTTGAAAGGTGCCATGAAATGGAAGAATTACTGACCGCGCTCGCTGCCAACGGCGACCGTCAGCCCTGGTTCTGGCTGTTGGCCGCGGCCGTGGTTCTGGCGCTGCTGCTGATCGGCTTTTTTGTCGGCCAGCTGGTCGGCACGCTGCAGGCCAGCCAGGATCGGCAGCGTTCGGAACGGAACGCCCGGGACGACGCGGTCAAGCGCTCGCGGGCGGTGCTGACCGGGCAGATTGGCGAGCAACTGGCGCCTTTCCTGGCCGATTTCCCCTGCCCGGCGGCCGATTTACGCTTCATCGGCAAGCCGGTGGACTATATCGCCTTCCGGGGCCTGTCGGCCGGCCAGCCGGACGCGGTGATTTTCATCGAGGTGAAGAGCGGACAGGCCGGGCTGACGGCCGCCGAGCGGGCCATCAAGCAGGCCGTGCAGGCTGGCCGAGTCTACTGGCAGGAGTATCGTTTACCCTAGGAGTCGATCGGGCTTTGGAGCACAACGAATGATTTTCTTGATTGTTCAAATAAGTTGAACGTTCAGGCTTGCACAAGTCCGGCAAGCGCGTTAAACTCAGTCCGTGATTAGGATCCGCCGACCGATCTTATCCCGGGAGAGCCTGATGGAAACCGCTACCGAAACCCATGTCACGCTGCCACGGCAACCGCTCGACGGCGAGTCGCCCCGAACCTTGTATGGTCGCCTCCTTAAACTGGCGGTGCCGATTATGGCCGGCAATTTCGTGCATACCCTCTACAACATGGCCGACACCTGGTTCCTGGGCAAGCTCAGCCGCGAGGCCCTGGCCGCCCCGTCCATCGCCTTCAACATCATCATGCTGCTGACCGTTTTTGGCGGCGCCTTCGCCTCGGCCGGTACCACCTTAATGGCCCAGGCCAAGGGCAAGGGCGATAGCGACAAGATCAACTTCTACCTCGGCCAGATGGCCAGCCTGCTCTTGATTACGGCCGGCTCGCTAACCGTTATCGGCCTGCTTCTGGCTAAGCCTTTGCTGGCGCTGCTGCAGGTGCCAGCGGAGGTCTACGAGTACACCCTGGTCTACATGCGCATCATGATGCTGGAAATACCGCTGATGTTCGTGGCCTTTATCCTAGGTGGCGCCCTACAGGCTACCGGCAATAGCTTTACGCCGTTCAAGATTCAGCTGGTAACGGTGACGCTCAATATCATCCTCGATCCGCTACTGATCTTCGGGCTGGGGCCTATCCCGGCCTTGGGTGTGGCCGGAGCGGCCTGGGCCACCGTCTTCAGCCGGGCGGTCTCGGCGGTCATCGCCGTGCGGCTACTGTTGTCCGGACGCTACGGTATCCGCCTCCAGGCTCGGCACATGCGCCTGCGCCGCGACAGCGTGCTTTTGCTGGCCAAGATCGGCTTACCATCGTCTTTTGGCCATGCTATTTCCACCCTCGGCTTTACGGTCATGCAGGGCGCTATCAATTCCTTCGGTACGGCCGTCATTGCCGCCGCCGGCGTCGGCAACCGCATCATCGGCCTGTTTAACATGCCGGCCATGGGCTTTTCGCAGGCCACCGCCACCCTGGTGGGCCAGAGCCTGGGCGCCAGGAACATTCCCAAGGCCAGGCTGGTGGTGAAGCAATCCTTACTGACCATCCTGATCTTCATCACCATCGCCATGGTGCTGACCTTCTTCTTCGGCGCCTCGCTGGTGCGCTTTTTCGTGGACGACGCCGAAACTATTCAACACGGCGTAGCCCAGTTCCGCATCGTCTCGCTGTCGGTTATTTTCTTCGCCTTGTTCAACGTCCTGAACGGCGCCTTTCAGGGCGGCGGCGACACGGTGCCGGTCATGGCCAACAACATCATCCGGCTGTGGGGCCTGCGCGTGCCGCTGATCTACCTTTTATGCTTCGGCCTGGCTTGGGGGCCGGTCGGCATCTGGTGGTCGATGTTCTGGTCAAACCTGGTGGTGACGGCCATAGCCTATTACCTGTACCGCACCGGACGTTGGGCGCACAAGATTAACCCCGACCGCATCTGAGCCGGGGCGGTCAGGCAGCTGGTCGCCTGGTTAACCTGGTCACGCCAAAAACAAAAACGGCCGCCTCCCCGACCCGGGCGGCGGCCGTCCGCCTTTTCAGAACGGCGGGCTTTGTTATGGGAAGTTTACCAGTCGGCCAGGATCTCCCGGGCCTTGTCCAGGTCGTTGTTCTGGTTGATGCTACGGGCGCCGATGGCCTGCAGGCGGCTGATGACGCCGTTAACGAGGTCGCGGGCTTCGTCGCGGTCGGGCTTGCTGGGTATGGTGATGCTGCCTTCGAAATTAGCGCCGCGCTCCAGGGTGGCGCTGGCCCGGTCGAAGGTCGTCTTCATGCGACGCTGCTCGCTTGTACGCTTGGCGGCGTTCCAGTTACGGGCGTACAGCGACTTGGCCAGCTCGAGCTGGAAATCGTAGGACAGGGAGGAGCTACCCTGCTGGACTTCTTCCTGGTTTAGGTTGACCGCCATGCGGCCATACGATACCGAAATGCCGGCGTCGCCGAAGGAGATCGGCCAGCCGGGCAGTTCGCGGTAGAGCTGGCCGAGTACGTAAAAACTGTCAGGGTGGCGGGGATTGACCGCCAGGGCGCGTTCCAGCAAGGTGCGCATCGGCGCCGCCTTGGCCAGGGAGTTGAGAATGCCCTTGATCTGGCCCCAGCGGCCCATGTTGGAAGACTTCCAGAAGTAACCCTGGTGATTGTTCGGGTTCAGGGCGATGGCCTGGTCGGCATAGCGCTCGCCTTCCTCGAATTTGGCCAGGATCTGCGCCTGCGGCGCATCGGCATCCTCCAGATCGTTGCCCTGGTTCAGCGCGGCCCGCGCCAGGCGCCAGTAGATCTCGGCCCGCTGCTGGTCGGTAGTAGCCTGCGGTAAGCCAGCTTGCAGGGTGGTGATGCACTGGTCGAATTGATTGAGGTCGTGGAGGTCATCGACCTGGCGCAGGGTGCCTTGCAGGTCGGCGAAGGCCAGGGTAACGCAGAGCGCGGCGGACAGGCTCAAAATCAGGAACTTTTTCATGTTTCCTCCTGAAATTATATGATAGCACAGCTTCCAGCCGGCCACAAGAATAAAGAGCGCTGATTCGGCCACAGCCGGCCTGGTCCCGATCCGGCGGCGCTTTACTGCGAAAAAAGCGGACCCATGTGACCCTTGAAACGCGGATTCTTGGACGACATGTCTTCAATATAAAACGGCGGCTTGGGCGTGACGCCCTTGCTGCCGAGGATCTGGCCGAGATGTTTGGCTATCCAGCGCGAGATGCGCAGCGTCACCATCTTGCGGCGCAGGCGGCCCTGCATGTCGCGGTTCAGGATCTGGGGAATGGTGTTGCTGGCCACGATTTCGTCGATGACCGGCGAGTTGAGTTTCTCGCGGCCTTCCTGGCTGGTGTAGAAGTGGGTGACCAGGAATACGATCTTGGCCGGCGCGCTGCCCTTGAGCATGCAACAGGCCTTGACGATGGTGCCGCCGGTGCGAACCATGTCGTCAATCACCACTACGTCCTTGTCCTTGATGTCTTCCAGGCTGATGTCGGACTGCCGGCTGACCTTCATGCTGACGGTCCGTTCGTCGCAGCGTTCCTTGTCGATTATCAGGATGGGTACCGACGGGTCGCGCAGCTCGGCGTGCAGCTCGCGCACGAAGGGCAGGGCACCCTTGTCCGGAGCGCACAGCACCAGGTTGCCGTGGCGTACCACGTCCGAGCCGATCAGGTACTCGGCGTAGACGTCGGCCGGCTGCAGGTTGTGGAAATTACCGGAGAAACGGTCCATGAAAATATTCTTGACCGATTGGGAATGGTTGTGGACGGTTATCACCTCGTCCACGCCGGCGGCCTTGAGGATGTCGGCGTACATCCGGGCCGAGAAGGGCTGGCCGTCGAATTTCTTGTAGTCGGCCTGGTCGCGCTCGAAGGCCGTCAGCCCGTGCTCGATGCGCGGCCCGCGGTCCTGGGCGCTGAAGTAGAGGTCCGGTTCCAGCAGCAGCACCCGTTCGGCGCCGTTGTCCTTGGCGGCCCGGGCAATGAGGCAGTTGCGGAAGGCCAGGTCGTTGCGGCTGATGTCGCTCTGCGAGGTGCTGACCAGCAGCACCTGTTTGCCTTCCAGCTTGCGGCCAATGTTGTCCCAGTTATCCTCGTCGATGATGAAGCGCGGGCAGAATTCCGAGTTGTGGAAGGTTTTCAGTGAAACTAGGTCAGAATAGTCGATGCTCTGGTTCAGGTGGTGGGCGATATCTTCCACGAACGAGTTGTCGGCGACGTTACCGATGATGACGACGTTGTCCATGCTGGGGGCTCCTGGAGGGCAGGTTTTCAGGATAGTAGCAAATCGGGCTGAAAATTGACAGTAGGTAGCAAATATATTAGCGATTTTTCTGGCATTGGCGATGGCCAGGTTCTATGATTAGGTACAGTTCTAGCATAGGGGGGCGCCATGAAGGCTCGAGCCGGTTTTTTTGATCGTTTGGCCTTGGGAACTAGGATAGCGCTGCTTTTTGGCCTCGCTACCCTGGTTGTCATGGCCACGCTGGTGGGTCTGATGATCAGTCAGGGCGGTAACGAGATTGACCGGCTGACCGAGACCTATGCTTTGGCCATCGCCGAAGCGCGGGCTGACCAATTGTCGGCCACCATTCGCGAGTATGTGCGCTTGGCCGCGGACGTGGCGGCGCTGGAGGTCGTGCGCGGTGGCGATATGGCCGCCGGCCACCGGGCGCTACTGGCCAAGAAACTGGAGGTCGGCGATCTGGTGGAAGGCCTTTTCAGCGCTGACCGCAATGGCGACTATATTACCGACCGTGGCCTGACCGGGAATGTCCGCGACCGGGACTATTTCGGCCTTGTCGTCGGGCAGGGCGCCGCCTGGGCCGTCGGGCAACCGGTCATCTCGCGCACGCTGAACATTCCCATCGCCGTGGTGGCTGCGGCCGTGGTGCGCGATGGTCGCACTATTGGCCTGGTCGGTTTGCAGATCGCCCTCGACGACCTGTCGCGCTCCATCGCCGCCATCAATATCGACAACGCCGGCTATGGCCTTGTCGTTGACAAGAGCGGCGTTATCGTGGCCCATCCCGACCAGTCGCTGGTCATGACGCTGGACATCGATGAGGCTGCCGAAGCCGGCTTTGTCGGCCTGGCCGAAGCCGCCGCTGACATTACTTCCGGCCAGAAAGGCATGGCGGTCATTACTCGGCCCGATGGCGTCGTCGAATATCTGTATTACGCGCCGGTCAAGGATGCCGGCGGCTGGACCATGGGTATCGCCGTCGAGGAGCGCTATATTCGACAGTCGTCGGCCGCCTTAGCCAAGCTGGTCCTGGTCATCGGCCTGGTAGCGCTGACCATCATCGTCTTCATCGCCATCCTGCTGGGGAGATCCATCACCCGGCCGGTTAATTACCTGGTCGGCATTGCCCGCCAGATGGCTGACGGCATTCTCGACATTACCATGCAAGACAAGGTACTAGCGCGGGGCGATGAGCTGGGCGAGCTGTGCCGTTCGCTCGACCATTCGGTCAAGAAGCTGCGCCGGGTGGCTATTGACGTTAAGGCGGTCGCCACGGATATCGATTTCGGGTCATCCGAGCTGTCACAGGCGGCCATGCAGATGTCCGAAGGCATCGAGGGCATTTCCACCTCCAGCCAGCAGTTGTCCGAGGGCTCCAACGAGCAGGCGGCCAACGCCGAGCAAGTGTCGTCCAGCGTCGAGGAGATGAGCGCCAATATCCGTCAGAACGCCGACAACGCCACCCAGACCGAAGGCATTGCCACTAAGGCGGCGCGTGATGCCCAGAGTGGCGCCTCGGCCGTTCGCGAAACGGTCAGCGCCATGCGTCAGATCGCTGAAAAAATCATTATAATAGAGGAAATCGCCCGACAAACCAACATGCTCAGCCTGAACGCTAGCATCGAGGCCGCCCGAGCCGGTGAGCACGGCAAGGGTTTTGCGGTGGTGGCCAGCGAGGTCGGCAAACTAGCTGAACGCAGCAAATTGGCAGCTGGCGAAATTTCTGGCTTGTCACGCCATAGTGTGGACATCGCCGACCAGGCCGGAGTCATGCTCGAGAACATGGTGCCGGACATCCAGCATACCGCTGATCTGGTACAGGAAATCAGCGTGGCCTGCCGCGAGCAGGATTCCGGCGCGCGGCAGATCGCCCTGGCCATGGTCCAGCTGGACTCGGTCATTCAGCACAATGCCTCCATTGCCGAGGAATTCAGCGCTACCAGCGAGGAACTGGCCAGCCAGTCGACCGTGGTGGCCGAGACGGCCGGTAATTTGGCGGCGCAGGCCACCACCTTGTCGGACCTGGTGGCCTTTTTCAACGTCGGTAGTTCCGACGCCGTCGGTAGTTCCGACGCCGTCGGCTTTGCCGGCCAGGCAGCGAAGGGGGCGGCCACAGCAGCGGCGCGTCCAGCCGCCGTTAAACCGGCCCCTGTCCGATCCGCCAAAACCAAGCCTACTACGGCCATCGTGCCGCGTACTACTGAACCGGCCGACCTTGCGTCGGATGCGGATTTCGAAGCGTTCTGAAATAAAGGAGGATGGCATGAAACTACGTGTCCGGTTGGCGTTGTCGCTTGGGTTGGCTACAGTAGCCGGTTTTGCATTCATTGTTTCGCTGACCACGACTCGGACTTACGCCACCGCCCGCGCCTTGCTGGAGGAATCGGCCGATTTCCAGGCTGGCGAGGCCGCGCTCCGCCTGGCTGTCCCGTTTGAGGAAGCGCTGGCCAAGGCCGCCGGCGTCGCCGCCGCACTGGGTAGCCTGGAGGCCGACGCGGCCGCCCGGCCGCTGGTATTGGGCATCTTGGAGAGCTTTCTGGACGCCAACAGTCATTTCGGCGGCGTCTGGGCCGTTTTCGCGCCGGATGCCCTGGACGGTCGGGATGCTCTGTCCGGCGGTAGCCCTGGCAGCGCCGTCGATGGTCGCTTTGCCCCGTACTGGAACACTTTCAGCGGCGCTAAAGCGCTTGAAGCTTGCGTCGATTATGACGACCCGGGACCGGTTGGCCTGTACTACCGCGAGTCGTATTCCACCGGCCGCAATTTTATCACCAAGCCGACCGAGTACCTGATCGGCGGCCAGCCGATGACCGTCGTGTCCGTTACTACGCCCATTCGGCGCGGCGACCGCATCATCGGTACGGCCGGGGTTGACTTTTCGATGGACGCCGTGCGTGCCATCGCCGCCTCGATACGGCCCTATGAGATCGGTTACCTTTTCCTAATGTCCGACGATGGGACCATTGCCGCCCACCCCAAGCCGGAGCTGCAGGGCACGGCCCTGGCCGAACTCCCGGCTATCGGTGGCAACGCTGCCGCGGCTCGGGCCATAGAAGCCCTCCAGCGGTCCGAGACCTGGCGCGGCGAGTGGCAGGAGGAGGGAACCCGCTTCATGGTGGTGCAACTACCGCTGCGCTTCAGCGGCATGACGGCGGCCTGGGCTATGACCTACGCTATTCCCTTGGACGTGGTGCTGCGCCCGGTAAGCCAGCTCATCATCCTGATTCTGATTATCGCCATCCTGGCCAGCGTCACGGTGGTGGCCATTTCGGTCTATCTGTCGCTGAGCGTGACGCAACCGGTGGTGCAGATGACAGCCCTGGCCCAACAGCTGGAACTGGGGCGCCTGGATATCCGGGTCGACGCCCGCCTGCTGGCCCGTAAGGACGAGATCGGTACCATGGCGGCGGCCATGGAGGCTACCTTCGCCAAGCTACGCGACGTGGTACGCGATGTGACGGGCACCGTCTCGCTGGCCAATCACGAGGCCACCGAACTGGCCAGGGCTTCCCAACAGATGAGCCTGGGCATTGACAGCGTGGCGGCGTCGAGTCAGCAGTTGTCGCAGGGCTCAACCGAACAGGCCGCCAATGCCGAGGAAGTTTCGGCCAGCGTTGAGGAGATGAGCGCCAACATCAGGCAGAGCGCTGATAACGCCACCCAAACCGAGGGCATAGCCGTCAAGGCAGCCCGGGACGCTAAGGAAGGCTTGACAGCCGTGGACGCCACCGTCGTTGCGATGCGCCAGATCGCCGAGAAGATTGCCATTATCGAGGAAATTGCCCGCCAAACTAACATGCTCAGCCTGAACGCCAGCATCGAGGCAGCCCGGGCCGGCGAGCATGGCAAGGGTTTCGCGGTGGTGGCCAGCGAGGTCGGCAAACTGGCCGAGCGCAGCCGCGGCGCAGCCGGCGAAATTTCCACCCTGTCGCAGAGTAGCGTGGCCATCGCCGTCAAGGCTGGCAGCATGCTGGGCGGCATGGTGCCGGATATCCAGCACACCGCCGACCTGATTCAGGAAATCGGCGTGGCCAGCCGCGAACAGGATCAGGGCGTGCAACAAATCGCCCAGGCCATGGATCAGCTGGACGCGGTTATCCAGCGCAACGCCAGTATCGCTGAGGAGTTTAGCGCCACCAGCGAAGAGCTGGCCAGCCAGTCGACTGTCGTAGCCGAGAGCGCGGAGAATTTGGCCGGCCAAGCTTCCAGGTTGTCGGAGCTGGTCGCCTTTTTCACGATCGACCAAACGACTCGGTCGGCGACTTCGACAGGCCCGGGCGGCGCTGGTCAGTCAAGGGCCAAACCTGCAGCGGCAAGGGCTTCGGCCGCCCCGGCCGCCCGTGCCGCGCCAGCCGCGCCAGCTAGGTCAGCTAGGTCAGTCGCCACCCGACCGGCCGCTCATGCCGCCCCCCGGTCCACGGCCATCGTGCCGCGTACCGGACCCGCAAAGGAAGAAGCCAACGATGAAGACTTCGAAGCCTTCTGAGCCTACTGCTACGGCTGCGGCAGCTGAACAGTACCTGACCTTTCAACTCCAAAGCCATGCCTATGGAGTCAATGTCCGGCATATCAATTCATTGCTGGACAGTCAGGAAGTGACACCGATCATGCAGCAGTTGACGCTGATTACCGGATTGGCCAACGTGCGCGGCAGCGTGGTGCCGGTCTTCAATCCGTGCTTGGTGCTGGCCGGGCTGAACATCAACGAGGTGGCTGTGCCGGCGCCAGCCGCCATCCCGGCTGGCGCCGCCGCCGCGACTGACAAGCTGGAGGGCCAGCCGGCCAGTTGGCCGGCTGGGCAGGTCCTGCCATCCAATCAGATGGAAGACGCTGACGGCGGCTTGATCATCTTCGAGATCGCTAACGGAACGCTGCTGCCATTCATCGGCATGGCGGTGGACCGCATCGGCAAGGTGGTGGCTTTGTCCGCCAGCCAGCTGCTGGCGGTGCCGTCCTTCCTGCCGGACACGGTAGCCTCTCACCTGGAGGGCTTCTGCTTCGTGGCTGGCAAGCGGCATACAATACTGCGGCTGGAGCACCTCGTTTCCGGCGAAGTCCTGTTTGGCGAAGGGCAGGGGAGGGATGACCATGCCTGAAGAACAGTTGATAGACTTCGGCGACCATGCCTCGATCGAGACCGTCGCTCAATTGAAGCAAGCGCTGGAAACGGCCTTCGAGCAGGCCAAGGCCGGCAGCCTGATGATCTGCGACTTGAGCCGGATAGGCCGAGGCGATTCGGCCTGTGCCCAGTTGCTGTTGGCGGCAGCCAAGCAGGCCGATGCCAACGGGCTCCAGTATCGCCTGCGGCACGAAGACGACAGCGCCATCCTGCAGGACATGCTGAACTGCGATTCTATTGGCTGAAACGAGGGGAGCCGGTACCATGAACGACAAGCTGATCGAAACCTTTTTGGACGAAGCCCGCGAATTGCTGGACGGCCTCGAGGATCATGTCCTGAACCTGGAAAAGAACCCTGCCGACATGGAGGCCCTCAACGCGGCCTTTCGCGCCTTGCACTCCATCAAGGGGGCGGCGGCGATGTTCGGCTACGAGGCCGTGGGCGCCTTTGCCCACGAGGTAGAGGCTGCCCTGGACCATTTCCGCTCTGGCGCCATCCCGGCTACCGCCGAGTTGACCGACGCCGTATTGCGCTCGCGCGACCTGATCACCTTATTGCTGGATCGGCCGGGTGATGTTTCGATGGCCGAGCGTCGCCAGCTAGGCAGTATCCTCTCCCGCCTGGCCGGCAAGGGCGTTGATCCGTTGACCATCGGCCCAGCCGGACGGAGCCCGGCTTTTGAGGTCGAAGCCCCGCAATGCACCTGGCGTATCGTCTTTACCCCGTCGCGCGATCTATATCGGCGCGGCGTAAGGCCAGAGTTGCTCGTCAAGGAGTTGCGCGCCCTCGGGCAAGCCAGCGTCCATGTCAGCACCAAGCGCCTGCCCAAATTCAGCGAGCTCGATCCAGAAGATTGCTGGCTAACCTATATCATCCTCATAACCAGCGCCGCGCCGCAGCAGCAGTTGCGCGATGTTTTCATATTCGAAGAGGGCTTGTCGGAAGTCTCGATCGATAAGGTGGATATTAACCAGATCATGGACGGTTCCGAAGTCAAGCGGCTCGGCGAAATCCTGGCTGCCAAGTCCGTACCCCTCGAGCACATTCGCTCGGCCTTGAACCGGCAGGAGCCGATCGGCGAAATATTGGTCAAAGAAAACCATGCCAGCCCGGAATTGGTCGAGGAAGCCCTGCTGGAGCAGAAGCATGCCCGCAATGTGGTGCAGAAGCATGCCCGCAATGCGGTGCAGAAGGTGCATGAAGAGTCGGAACGCAAGTCCATCCGTATCAACAGCGACAAGCTGGATGTCCTATTGAATCTAGTCGGCGAACTGGTAACCGTCCAGGCCCAGCTTTCCCAGGCGGTGCGCGACAGCCCGGATCGCCATATCCATGGCATTACCGACTACGTTAAGCGCCTGGCCTCCGAACTGCGCGCTACCTCCATGGAATTGCGCCTGGTGCCGGTCGATTCGCTGTTCGCCAAGTTTAAGCGCCTAGTCCGCGACCTGGCGCATTCCCTGGGTAAGGAGATCGACCTGCAGGTGGTTGGCGGCGAGACCGAGATCGACAAGTCGGTGATCGACTCGCTGACCGACCCCTTGATGCACCTGGTGCGCAACGCGGCCGACCATGGGTTGGAAACCCCGGACGAGCGCGAGCGTAACGGCAAGCCGCGCGGCGGCCTGATAACCCTGTCGGCCGTCCACGCCGGCGCTTTCGTCCGCATCACCGTCAAGGAGGACGGCCGCGGCCTGGATCGCGAGAAGATATTCCGGCGCAGCGTGGAGCGCGGCCTCTTAGCCGCCGACAGTCATCCCAGTGACGAGGAAATCGACCAAATGATCTTCGAGCCCGGCTTCTCGACGGCGGCCGTCGTCTCCAGCGTCTCGGGACGCGGCGTCGGTCTGGACGTGGTCAAGACGGCTATCAAGCAGCTGGGCGGCAACCTGATAGTGACTACCCAGAAGGGCTTGGGTACCGAGTTCGTGCTCGATATCCCGCTGACCCTGGCCATCATCGACGGCTTTTTGGTACGCTCTGGCCGCCGGAAGTACGTCATCCCGCTGTCGTCGGTGCACTCCTGCTTCGACCGGTTGCGGCCGGCCGCGCCGGAGCGCCTCCTGACGCATGGTGAGGAATTTATCCCCTACGCTTCCAGCCGCGTCTTGTTTGGCGAGGACGATGCCGCGCCGGAGCACGAGGAAATCGTGATCGTCTCCATTTTCGACGCCAAGCTGGCCATCGGCTTCGACCAGGTGTTGGGCGGCTACCAAACGGTCATCAAGCCGATTGGCGAGATAGCCCGGCACGTTACCGGCGTTTCCAGCGCGGCCATCCTGGCCGACGGCGACATCGCCTTGATCCTGGACGTCGCCGGCCTGGCGCGGGCCATCAAGGCCGGCGGCTGAGCCGGGTGCCGGGCCGGCCGAGGCGCGTGGTCAACAGGAAAAGCCGCGGTAGCGCATATAGAAGAACAGGGTGGCCACCATCAGGGCATGGCCTGAATCCTCGGCGCCGACCAGATCGATGGCTTCGTGTTCCGGCACCAGCAGCACCTCGATTTCCTCGTGTTCGTCCAGGGCTTGGGGCCGGACTAGCTGGCAGTTCTCGGCGATGAAGGCGTGGAAGGTATTGCTCATAATGGCCGGGTTGGGCGACAGGATGCCGATGGGAACCAGCATGTCGGCGCGGTAGCCAGTTTCTTCTTCCAGCTCGCGCGCTACGGCCACCCCGGGATCCTCGCCGCGATCGACGATGCCGCCGGGAAATTCGATGGAGATGTGGTCGGTGCCGTGGCGGTATTGGCGTACCATGACGAACTTGCGGCCTTCCGGGGTGTCCACGACCGGAATGACGCCTGCCCAGTCGAGGGTCTTGAGAACGAAGAAATCGCCTTCCTTGCCAAGCGAGGAACGGCGACGGATTCTATCAATATCAAAAATGCAGCAGTTGGCGATGGTATCGCGTTTCAGTTCTTCCCATTTAGTGGCGGTAAAGCCGGTGCCCGTTTTTTGCATGTACTATCTCCCGCCTTGTATTCTAATTCCGCGCCGCCATCGCCGCAATGCCTGAGCTCGCCGACAGGGGGCGGTGGATTGAAGAGGCGACAGCGTGGTATCAGGCCGGGAGGCAGATTTCGCAGCGCCTGCCAGCCTGACTGTCCAAGACAAAGCGGCCGCGCAACTGCTTGGCCGGCATTATAACCAGCATCAGGCCCAGGCCACCGGCGGTGGCGGATGAAGCGGCGTGGAATGAGGCTGTGGTCCAGGTAGCCGTTGGACACCTGGTCGCCCTTGCCTCCCCCCAAAAAAAGGCCAGCCGGCTGTACGACCGGCTGGCACTTAACTTTCAGGACTGCGGTTCAGCCGCGACTCAGAGCGTGAAGTTCAACCCGTCCACCAGGATGCCGGGCAGCAGGCTGCCGCCGACATCGCGGCGCTCGTAGGTCAAGGTCGCCACCTGCAGGTGCCGTTCCTTGGTGACGGCTTCCAGCTTGGCGCCCAGCAGGTTGTAGAGCGACTCGTCCCAGCGCATGTCCTTGATGGGGCCGACGATTTTGCCGTTCTCCACCCACAGGCAGGCGAAGCGGGTCATGCCGGTGATGCGGGCGTTGGCCGGGTCGGACCAATTGAGGTAGTGGAAGTTGGAGACGTAGATGCCGGTGCCTAGCTTGGCCAAGGCCTCGGCCTGGTTCAGGCTGCCTGAGGCGATGGCCACCGAGCGCATGCCCTCGTGTTCCTCGGCGGCGTTGGACTGAACCTGGTACTGCTTGGCGGTGCGCGAGCTGACGATAGTGTTGACCAGCTTGCCCCGGTCGATGACGGTCAGCAGGCTGGGCGCGATCTCGCCGGCCATGTTGAAGGCCGGTTCGACGCCCAGCGAAAAGTCCTGGCTGAGCGTGAACTGGGGCGAAAAGCTTTCGCGGCCCTCGCGGATGGCTAGGTAGGCCGAGTCGCCCTGCTGGATGCCGCGCTCGCCGAAGCCGTCCCATGAAAAAAAGGTAACCACTTCGTTGAGGGCGTCGGCCGTGACGAAGGCCCGGTAGGCGCCCGGCTTGAGCGCCGTCTCCGGCTTGGTCAGGTTGGCCAGCGCGTCGCGGGTCAGCTTCAGCTTGGCGGCGTATTCGGCGTCTAGCCAGTCGCGGCCGGCGTAGGACGACTTGACGCCCTTGCCGTTGGGCAGCCAAGCCGAATAGTCGACCACGAAAGTGTGGGTGGCGAACCAGTGGCGGGCGCCGGCCGAATTGGCCGCGCCGCGGCAGATGCAGCCCTGGCTATACAGGCCGGCAAAGTCCAGGCCCTCGGCCGGAGAGAGCACCGTGGCCGGAATGTCGGCCTCGGCCAGTAGTGTACCGTCGAAGCTGGCGTCGCTCTGGTCGGTGGCGGCGGGCACCACCTGGTAGGCATCGTCCGGTAGCTGCGACAAGGTGGCGCGGGCTAGGCCAAGGGCCTCGGCTAGGCGGTTCTCGTCGTCGGCCGCCTTGCCGCACAGCCCGACGGCGAAGCCCCAGGTCTTGGCACCGCGGTACAGCTTGATGAAGACGTCGGACTGCTCGACCGTGCCGGCCTGGCGCACCTTGGCGTTGTTGAAGCGCATGAAGTAGGACGATTCGGCGCTGTAGGTGATGGCCGCCTGCTCGTCTGAGCGCAGCTCGCCCAAGACAAAGGCGGCCACGGCGTTGAAATGGGACTTGTAGTCGTTCGCGGAACTCATTTGCCGCCTCCAAAAACTTCGACATTGTCAAAAGCGCACACCGGGCTGGCGTGGCCGACGAACATGACCTGGTTGGGCTCGCACTTGCCGCAGTTGGGCGTGCCAAATGCCTGGAAACTGGCCCGGTCGCCGACCGCGCTCAGGTTGCGCCAGAAATTAGAGCTGATGCCGCGGTAGTTGGGGTCGCGCACTGTGGCGGTTAGCTTGCCGTTCTCGATCAGCTGGCCGTACTCGCAGCCGAACTGGAACTTGTTGCGGTAGTCGTCGATGCTCCAGGAGCGGTTGGCTTGCATGTAGACGCCCTTCTCGATGCCGGCGATCAGGTCCTTGAAGGAGGTGTCGCCCGGCTCGAGGTTCAGGTTGGCCATGCGGTCGGCCGGCGGCCGGTTCCAGCTCGAGGCGCGCTGGTTGGCCACGCCCGGCACGCCGGAACGCTTCTGGCTTTCCAGGCTCCCCAGGCCGCGCTTCAAAATACCCTTCTCGATCAAGAGCAGCTTCTCGGCCTTGTTGCCGATCTCGTCGGCCGCGTAGCTGGCCAGCTCGCCGGCCAACGTCGGGTCAAAGCTGACGTTCATGAGCGGCGAACCATATTGGAAGGTACCAAAGTCGGCCAGCTTGACGAAGCTGGAGCCGGCGTAGTTGCGCTCGTCGCCCAGGATGCGGTCCAGCTCCAGCGGATGGCCGATACTCTCGTGGATCTGCAGCATCATCTGGTCCGGCGCCAGCACCAAGGTGCGGGTGTCGGTCGGGCAGGGCGCGGCGCCCAAGAGCTCCACCGCCTCGCGGCCGACCACGGTGGCCTGAGCCAACATGCGCGGAAAATCCAGCAATTCGCTGCCGCCCTGGTGGGCCAGCGCCCAAGGACCATTGGCGGTGCGGCGCTGCACGACATTCCCGTCGCGGGCCACCGCGTTCAAGGCCAGCGAGTGGAAGTGCAAAGTCTGCTCGATGCGCGCGCCGGAAGTGCTGACCAGCTCGTAGTCATTGCGCCCCTCTCCCACCGAAGCCATGGTCTGAATCACCTTGTCGCTGACCTTCAAAGCCTGGCAGGCCTCAATCAGGTAGGCGCAGATAACGTCGGTGCCCAGCGGCGACTTCAGCCGGCGCGGGCTCTCGTAGTGCGCTGCTGTAGCCGGCCGCACCGACTGGTCAAAGCTAAACACGCCCCGGCCCACCACGGCCTTGGCGGTAGCCAAAGCGGCCACCGCGGCCCGGGCCACCCCTGAGGGCGTCAAATCAGCGGTCGCGGCATAACAGAACTGGCCCTGGTGGAACACCTCCACCATCACGCCCTCCGACTGTTCGGTGGCCGCCTCCTCGAAAGCGGCATCGCGCGCCACAAAGAAGGTGGCCGTACTGCGCCGTTTGCGCAGCCCAACCCATTGCGCTCCCGGCACGGCGGCCGCGGCCGCTTCCAGAAGCCTCTGTAAATCAATCTGCATGAGCATCTCCTGTGGGGGACTATCCCCGGTCATGGCCGCCATTGTAACGTTCAAAATACTTGAACGTCAAGGAGAATTTTTGAGTAAAGCGCATTTTTCTGCTAGCAGCAGGTGTAAGGAAAGGAAAGAGCGAAGAGGCAAGCCTTTCAGTAATGTAGTTGGACGCCCCGGCTGCGCCACCGAGGTGGCGCAGCCGGCTGGGTCGCCGCTCCAACTCCTCGCCGCCTTAAGGCGGCTGCGGGGTTTCCGCTTTGCCCCTGGCGCGGAGGCTGGCGGGGGAGGGGGCAGGGTGAGCGGGGTAGTGATGGGAGGGCGGTTAATTTTAGAAGATAGGAAAACGGGAGTATGGTATTGTGGGATCAGGAAATAGTTCTATATTAAGGCACTGGATTGACGATTTAGGCTCTTGTCAAATTCGGAAAGTGGTTTATACTGGCGGAGATGGAATTGCCAGGGGTCGGAATATGTCAAGATAGTTTTCGCATGATTTTTGATGATTTTCATGCCGCACTCTTTGAAAGCAATGGTCGGTAATAGGTCTCCACTCGATGGTATCCATAGCGGCGAACTTTGCCTTGCCGCCAGCGGAGTGGATTCTTTGCGTATGCAGATAAGATTGCCTGATTGCGTTTCTCATAGATCTGGATCGCTATCCCGGTCCGGCACTGGATTGGCGTGACGTAATCCAAGCTGGAATGCAAAGGCGAGTTGTTGTACCATTGATGAAGTCTGCATACCACGTCCTGGCATGGATGATGACCTGGAAGCATTTCGGATAGCCAACAGAATATTTCCCTTCAGCATATACGGAAAAAAAGACAATGCGGCTTCATGGCGTGGGTCGGTAACGATTTTAGGCTCGCGAAGGAGTGCCATGGCTTCGGTGTCCGCAAGAGCCTTGAATTGTTCCAATGCCAGTCCAGAACGCTCGTAGGCGTCGATGTATCCAGCTGCAACCGGTCGGGAAACGCCTGTCGCAGCACTGATCGCGCGTTTGCTCAACTCCGTCGTTTTATAGGGTCAATAACCAACCGTATTGCTTTCATGCTGATCCTTTTCCGTGCCATTGCTCGCGCTCCTCGCTGCTTTATTCAAAACAGAAGAGTACGGGCTATGGCTAACAGGGTGTTGAAAAACGCGGATGCGGCTTTTCAACACTTCAAAAGCCGGTACAATTACGCAGCATAGCGCAAGCTATGCGAGGAATTGTTAAGGTTGTTGAGAAAGCAACCGGCTTTTTCAACAACCTGCTAAATAGGTCAGCATGAAGTGGCAGGATTCGCTCGGAACGCTTCTTAAAGTTCCTGTCGCTTCCCTTTACCGATTCCGATCCAGACCCCAAAAGTGGCAGGTTTGAATCGGAATGCCCGGCAGCTTTCCCTCGGAACAGGTGGCAGGATTACTTCGGAACAGGTGGCAGGATTGGATCGGAATACTCACTTAAAGACATTGACGAAAATTTCCCAGGACCCGGAGTATGCCCAAAGCCTCAGTGAACTCATCCTGGAAGGCAGGACGCCCGCGCCTATCCCCCGCAAGCCGGCCAACCGGCCGCGCAACTATATTCTGTATGGCCCGTCGGGCACGGGCAAAACCTGGAGCACGGTCGAATTCGCCGTCGCTCTGCTCGAAGGACGGCGCCTCGACGCAGTCAGCGGACTCAGCCGTGAGGAACAGCGCCGGCGCTATGCCGCGGCTGTTCAAGCCGGTTATATATTGAGTTTATCACTTTCCATCAATCCTATTCGTACGAAGACTTCGTGGAAGGCATCCGCCCCACAACCGTCAATGGCTCTATCAGCTACGACGTGCAGCCCGGCACCTTCCGCCGGCTCTGCGACCAAGCGCGCACCAAGCCCGAGCAAGCCCATGTCCTCATCATTGACGAGATCAACCGCGGTAATGTAGCCCGCATCTTCGGCGAACTGATTACGCTGATCGAGGACGACAAACGCGCCGGCGCGGCGGAGGCGGCCGACTGCCAGCTGCCTTACTCCAAAGCGAAATTCGCCGTACCGGCCAACCTCTACATCGTTGGCACCATGAATACCACCGACCGTTCGGTGGAGGCGCTCGACACCGCCCTCCGACGGCGCTTCGCCTTCGTTGAAATCATGGCCCGGCCGGATCTGCTGGCCGACAACGAATTCGCCCTGCCCGACCTGGACCTGCTACCCCTGCTCGCGGCCATCAACCGCCGCCTTCCCCGACCTGTCGCCGCTGCGCGTCACTGCGCGTCACTGCGGAAACCTTCGCCGGCTTGCCCTGGGACCGGCTCATCACGGTCTACAAACCGGCCATGGAGTTTGCCCGGTTCATCTTGCTGGGCCTCAGCCCCATCCAACGGCCAGGCGAAACGCTGGCGCTGACGCTGCTCTTCGCCATGAATGATCTATTTGAAGCCTACATCGGCGCCTTGGTGGTCCGGGCGGCCCGCCAGCGCGGCTGGAAAGCCCGCTTGCAGAGTTCGCTGCCCTTCTGGGAGAAGATCACCATCCGGCCCGATATCGTCATCGAGGCCGACGGCCGGCGCATCATCCTCGACACCAAATGGAAAGTCCTCAGCTCCCCGCGGCCAGGCATGGACGACCTCAGGCAAATGTACGCCTACAACCGCTTTTTCGCGGCCGAGCGGGCCTTCCTGGTTTACCCGGAAGTCAACGGACTGGGCGACCATCAGGGATGCTACCACGATCCGGACCGGCATCTGGGGTGCGGCTTGCTTTTTGTGAGCCTGTTCGAAGGGAAATACTGGCGGCAGATGCGGGAGAACGCCTGCTCTCTGCAGTAGCAGGACAGGTTTGATGCCGCAAGATCCCAGGGTGTCAGACACACCGCATCCTGGCGGACTGGTGTCGGACACCGAATTCCTTCAATCAAAGCATTTTTCCTGGAGGTGACATGAATACCACATAATAAAAATTGTGGAGGATAAAATAATGTTAAACAGAAAGTCTCTTACCTGTTACGCAAAAATTCATGCTAAATTGAGATTCGAATATACTGTCATAACGGAGTTTGGCATTGATAACGTATACATTGGAAATTGAAAACAGCGACTGGGAAAAACTAGTTGATCTATACGATGAAACGAATATGTGCCTGGGGCTAGGTAGAAAACGGGAAACAGGCAAAATTAGAACAGCCTTCCAGAATAGCTACAAACATGTCTGCGCCTGGGATTCCGGGGTGGTAGTTGGCGCCGGCCGCATGATCTCTGATGGCGTTTGCTATGGCTGGATACATGATATGGCGGTACTTCAGCCATACCGAAAGCACGGAGTTGGACGCCAGATTATTGAAAAGCTGCTTGAAGGAAATGAGTCACTTCTAATAGGATTGACATCATCGTTTGAAGCTATTGATTTCTATTTAAAATTGGGATTCAATAAACACAAGACGGCCATGGCAAAGTATCCTGGCCATTCAGATTATCTACTATACTAATTAGGATTTGAAATCAAGAAAGCCGACCGGCCGTGAATCTGGAATCCCTGAGACCTGATTGGCTGCCCGGGAAGCGCTTGAAGAGTATAGCGAGAAATGGAACAAGAGGCACCCGGTATTGCTACGCTTGGCCATAATCGCGCCATGTACGCCTCGCCGGTCAAGCTTGCGTTAGTTTGCCACGCCGCGGGGTAAGGAGGACTAAAATGAACCTGAACCTTCGCCTGGAAACTGAAGCCGATTACGCAAGGGTTGAAGAACTGACTCGGGAAGCCTTCTGGAATCTGTATGCTCCCGGTTGCGATGAACACTATTTGTGTCACATCTTGCGTGGTCATACGGACTTTATCAAAGACCTTGATTACGTCGCTGAGCTGGACGGGAATATACTGGGTTCCATCATGTATTCCAAGTCAATCCTGCTTGGTGATGATTCTGAAACTGTTCCGATCGTTTCCTTTGGCCCCTTATGCGTTCATCCTGAATATCAGCGTAAAGGCATCGGTACCGAGTTGATAGAAAAAACCAAAGGCTTGGTACAAAACATGAGGATTCCGGCCATTGTCATTTACGGAGACCCTCATAATTACTGCAAGCATGGCTTCAAGAATGGCCTTGATTATCAAGTCAGCAATATGGATGGAGACTACCCGCTCGGCTTGCTCGTTTTGGAGCTTGAACCCGGCTTCTTTGGCGGAAAAAAGTGGAAAGTAAAGCAAAGTGATGTTTTCAAATATGATCCAGCGGCTGCCAGCGAGTTTGACAAGCAGTTCAAAGAAAAGGAAAAAAAGACTCAATACAGCCAGGAACTATTCAGCATCCAGATCAGGTCTTTCTTGAGGGAGACGCAGCTGACTATTGCTTCGACTTGAATCGCTTGTTACCACGCCATGTGTTGCCGCTTCGCTCGGCAAAAAGCGCGGCGTATATAGGAGGAAGAGAAAGGGCATGGAAAACTGTAAGGCAATAGGGGTAGGGGTGGGGGAAGTAACTTCTCCTCCCAGGAAAGGTATCTCTCAGCTCTATTTTTAAAATTCACTTATAGTACTGACTAACCTGGAGAATAAATGGAACGTATCAGTCGCTCGATCCTGAGCGAGGCTGCATTGGCCGGAATAATACAAGCCGAGTATGGCTTAACTGAAATAGCGGCCGTCCTATTTTGGCGCACGGGTATTGCCGGTAACGACGTCTATGAGATACTGGCAGACGGTTCTAAGTACCTGATGAAGATATATTTCCACAAGGTCGATCCGGTTCAGGTTGCGGCTTCGATCACTCTGATGATGATTGTCAAAAAACATGGCCTGCCTGTCCCGGCTGTCATGCTGAATAAAAATGCTGACAGCGTAATCCATATTGATTTCCCGGAGGGGAGAAGACTGGGCGTTCTGTTCGAGTTTATTGAAGGCATCGAACCTGATATGGCTGATGAAGCGGATGCCTTTCAAATCGGTACTTTGCTGTCCAATTTATACCAGGCCTTTGATACAATTGAGGAAAAGTTGCCGCTGAGAAGTATCGGGCATCACTACTTGGTTCAAAATGCGATTGACCAGCTTAGCATTTATCTTCCCAATGAGAAGGAAAAAATTGGCTACTTGAGCAACATGGGAAAAGAATTATGGGCGCGACTGGACGGCACCCTGGAAAACGCCCAATTGAGTTACGGCTTGTGCCATGGCGACTTCCATACTGGCAATATGAAAAAGGATAAGCTCGGCCACATCCACCTGTTTGACTTTGACGCCTGCGGCTATGGCTATCGGCTCTTTGATATTGGGGTCTATGCCAATGACACCTGGAAACCGACAACCAGGGAAGAATTAGCCGCCGACAGGAAGGCTCTGGATCTTTGTTCCCAGGGATACACTTACCAAGGCGGAGTTACCGGGGCTGAAGTGGAACGTTTCTATTCCATTCTGGGCTTAAGGCATCTGGAACTTCTTGGTCTAGTGTTGCGGAACTGCACGATTCTGGAAGGACGGCATTGGATTGCAGGTAATTTTGAGGATACCTGTAGCTGGTTTAAGCAATGGGTCAGTTTGATTACAAAGGAAAGCGACTAAGCGCGTCGACCGGATTCGACGACTGTAAACTTTCTGGCCAGGAGTTTTTCAGCAGCCCGCTAGCAGGTTGTTGAAAAAGCCGGTTGCTTTCTCAACAACCTTAACAATTCCTCGCATAGCTTGCGCTATGCTGCGTAATTGTACCGGCTTTTGAAGTGTTGAAAAGCCGCATCCGCGTTTTTCAACACCCTGCTAGGGGCTGGAACTGGATGGTATAGCGTAGGCCCTGGCCTGGCTGGCTGTTGGCGCTGATCATGCCGCCTAGCTTTTGGGTAACTAGGTTGTAGATGATATAGGTGCCCAAGCCGGAGCCGCCTTCGTTGCGCAGGCTGGTATGGAAGGGCTCGAACAAATGCGGCAATTCCTCAACCGCCAGGCCGGCGCCGTCGTCGGCGTACGTGAGGGTGATAAAATCATTTTCGCAATTGCTCACTTGGATTGAAATAAGGCCTTCCTCCCGTCCCCGAAAGCCGTGCAGCAAGGAATTCATGATCAGGTTGGTGAGAATTTGAGCCAGCACGCCCGGCCAGGTGTTGACGCGTAAATCGTCTGGGCAGTCTAGATCCACCCGGTGGCGGCCTTTCTTGAGCTTGGGATGCAGACTGGTGATTATTTCCTGGATATATTCCCGCATCATGAAGGTACGGGCGCCTTCGCTGGCTTGATCGACCGATACCTGCTTAAAACTACGCACGATTTCGGCGGCCCGCTGCAAATTACCGGATAGCAGCTTGGCCGAATCGTCCATCGTCTCTACCCAGTTTGCGACGGTTTTTAATTCCAGCCCGCCGGCGGCCAGGCTGCCGCGCATGCCGTGCACCAGGTCGCTGATGTACGAGGCGGCCGTTACGCCGATTCCCAGCGGCGTATTGATTTCGTGGGCCACGCCGGCCACCAGACTGCCGAGCACCGCTAGCTTTTCGGAGTTGATCAGATGCTCCTGGGTAGTCTTGAGGGTTTGCAGCGACTGTTGGAGCTCCTCGCGCAAATGCTCGGATTCCAGGCGCAGGTGCTGTTCGGTCTGGAATTTGTACTGTTCAAGCTGGTATTTATATTGGGATTCCGCCGCGCCGGCACTGACCTGCTTGATGGTCTCTTCACGCTTCTTGAGCTCGTGCAGCATGTTGACTATCGCGTCGGACAGGACCGCCAGTTCGCCGCTGGCCTTGATGGCCGGCAGCGTCGCCAGCTGGCCTCCGGTGATGCCTTTGACCAGCTCAACCAAGGTGTAGATCGGCCTGGTAAAGGACACCGTGGCCAGCACGATGATAAGATTCAGGCCAAGCACCAGCAAGGCCATCATCAGGCTGGATTGGGCGATTTCTTTGCGCAGCGCCAGGCGGATATTGACCGAGCTAAAAGCCAGCTTGACGATGCCCAATTGATCCGTCATCCTGACGATCGGCGCCTCGACCACATCCAGTCCACTGCCGTAGAATTCCCCCAGCGACAGCATGAGATCACCGAATTCGTTGATCACTGCAACGCCCAGCACGTCGTCATCGGCCAGCATCGTCTGGCTAATCCGAAGCAAGCCCTGGTCGTTGAGTTCCCACAGCGATTCCACCATCAGCTCGGCCGTCATCAGCAACCAGGCGTCTTTTTTTTCGGCATAGCGTTGCATTTCTTCCTGGTAGCGGGTAGAAAAGACGACGCCATAGAAGCCGGCGCTGATCAGGGAGGCCGCCAGTGAGATAGCCACTATCAAGCGCCGTTTGATGGTCACAACGCTGTACTCCCCCCATCGTGAACCAGTGCGGCCTGACTGCCACCCTTATTGGCCACCGGTTTATCCCCAGCGACGGCCATTGCCTGTCGGGACAGAACCTCATTCTTAATAGGGTGTTGAAAAACGCGGATGCGGCTTTTCAACACTTCAAAAGCCGGTACAATTACGCAGCATAGCGCAAGCTATGCGAGGAATTGTTAAGGTTGTTGAGAAAGCAACCGGCTTTTTCAACAACCTGTTAAGCATAGGAGTTGTGCCGCCGCGATACAAGGTTCATGGCGGAAAACTAGGCGGAATTATTGCCTTGGCCCGGCGCCATCGCCTTGGGGGGCCGCGCGACCTTGCGCGCGCGGCGGGGGGCGCGTCTGACCCCAGGCGGCGGTGGCGCGGTGACTTGGCGCCCCCCGAAAGTGGCGTAGGCAGCCCAGCGGCGTTGGCTAGGCAGGAGTGTATTAGTAGGCGCTTTGGCAATCGCTCTATTTTATTATCTTGTGGGGATTGAAATTAGCGAGATGGGAGAGTTGCACCTAAGTAGATGGATAGCTTGGCTGTGCTGACTGGTTGTAAGCGCTACCATCACCCCATCTAGCCAATTTAAAATTTCAGGGTAGGCTTCGCTCAGGAGGCTCCCGCATGAGAACGAAACAAGAAAACCAAGAA
>Ga0154509_151_pt3 | contig 31262 bp, 32 predicted proteins | sample RifGroE1_FD_115988 | JGI IMG/M metagenome (GOLD analysis project Ga0154509, IMG submission 115988) | Spirochaetes bacterium GWE1_60_18 | reverse complement strand
AGCTTGTTGATCTGCCGGATACTTTTCCATCTAGCTATACTACCGGTGGTATATACCTTAGTCAAGTGCATACCCAGGTTATATAAATCCGCGGGCAGAAATCAATAGATATAATGCTATATATAAATTAATTAATAATCCACCGACACGTCAATCTACCAGGCGCAATCGGCCGCCAGATGCTCGCGGATGGCGGCGGCCAGCTGACTGGCGCAGTCCGGGTCATCGGCCTGGAACCAGCGCACTCCCGGCAGGCTACGCATGAAAGTTAGCTGGCGCTTGGCGTAGCGGCGACTGTTCTGGGCGATGGCCGCCGCCAGGGCGGCGCGACGGGCGGCCGGCGGCTGGTCAGCCAGGGCGGTCGCGAAGAATTCGGCGTAACCGATGCCCTTCATGGCCGGCGTGGCGGCGGTGCAGCCAGAGGCCTGCAAGGCAGCCACCTCGGCCTCCAGCCCGGCGTCCAGCATTGTTTCCACCCGGGCGTCGATGCGGGCGTACAGTTCGGGCCGCGGCCGGTCGATGGCCAGGGCCAGTATGTCCCAGCGGCCGCGCGGTCGGACAGGTACTTCAAAACTGGATAGCGGACGCCCAGCACAGCGCCAGACTTCCAGCGCCCGCTGCAGGCGGTAGTGGTCGGCCGGCGCAATGCGCTGGGCGCTGACCGGGTCGACCCGCTCCAATTCGGCCCGCAGCGGCTCCGGCCCCAGCGTAGCCAGCTCGGCCTGCAAGGCGGCGCGGACGGCCAAATCGGCCGGCGGAGAGGCCGGCAGCCCGAATAGGAAGGCTTTCAGGTAGAAAGCCGTGCCGCCGGACACGACCGGCAGGCAGCCGCGGGCGCTGATGTCGGCGCAAGCCTGATCGGCCAGGGCCACGAAGTCGCCCAATGAGAAATTTTGCTGTGGGCTGCGGATGTCAATCAGGTGGTGGGGAAGCTTTTCAAGGAGGGCGGGCTCCGGCTTGGCCGAACCGATGTCCAGGCCGCGGTAAACCTGAACGCTGTCGGCCGAGACGACCTCGGCGCCATCCGGCAGCAGGGCGTCCGGACGGCAGAACAGACGTTCCAGCAGGGCAGTCTTGCCGCTGGCCGTCGGCCCGAACAGGGCGACGATCTTAGGCCTCGAAGCGGGGTCAGTCCTCGAAACGGTAGTCAATCTGCTTAGTAAGAACCTGCTGCATAGCCAGGGAAACCACCTTGCCGTTATTCTTCTCGACCTCGGGGGTCTTGAGGATGGCCAACTGGTAGGCGCGGCGGTTAACCGCGACGGTAAACTCGTAGGCATTGCCGTTATATTCCAACAAATCGTCCAAGGGCATACTCATAGGTGGCTCCATTCATCGGTCGGCGCGGGCGACCCGCTGGGGTCGGCCGCTGGTTCTATCAGACTGTGGTCGATACGGGCGATCAGCCGCTGGGCGATGGCCGACAGCTCGTCGCCGATATCGGCGTCCATGTCCTTGTGCAGCGAATTGTCGACCCGGGCGCGAAACAATTCATCAATAATATAGACGCTAGCCAGGATGGCTTGCTTCAACGGATCCTGGACGCGGCTATCGCGGCCGATCGCATCCAGCTTGGCCTGGTAATAGGCCAGCAGCGAATTGATGTACTGCTCGCTCTCGTCGGTCTGGATGACGAAGGCGGTACCGAGCATTTCGATGCGAACGGTCTCTACGGCCATCGGCGCCTTAAAAAAGCTGGCCGGTATCGGCCGACTCCGGCTCGGCGGCTGCCGATACCGCGGCATCGGCCACCGAGTCTAGCGCCGGCTGATCTGTCAAAGCCGAATCGCTTGCAGCCTGGTCGGCGGCGCCGAAGAAATCGTCCTCTGGCGCGGCGGGAGCCTCGGCCGGTTTGGCCGCCACAGCAGCCGGAGCCGCTCGGGCCTCCGGGGTGTGCAACTGGGAACTGGCCGCTTGGACGGCATCCTCGAAGAAATCAAGTTTCTTGATGGCCTGGAGTATGCCTTCCTCGATGCGGCCCTGTTCCTGCTGGAACAGGCGCACCTGATCCTCGAGCTCGGTAACGCGTCCATCGGCCGACGTCAGCTGGGAGCGCAACTGGGCATTCTCGGTTTTGAGAGCGGCAATCAGGGCTACAGCTTTTTCGACGCGGGTTTCAAGGGCGCGCACCTGCTCGAGGGATACCACGGCGTCAAGCTTTCAGGGCGGCTTTGGCCTGCTCGACGACCTGCTTGAAGGCAACGGCGTCGTTGATGGCCATGTTGGACAGAACCTTGCGGTCCAGGGTGATGTTGGCTTTGGTGAGGCCTTCGATGAACCGGCTGTAGGACAGGCCCTCAGCGCGGCAACCAGCGTTGAGGCGGACGATCCACAGACGGCGGAACTGGGCCTTTCTGTCGCGACGGTCGCGGTAGGCGTACATCAGCGATTTGGCGACAGCGTCCTTGGCGGTCTTGTGGTTGGTCGAACGGCGACCGCGGAAGCCCTTGGCGAGCTTCAGGATTTTTTTGCGATGGTCTTTTCGTTTGGTACCATCAACTGCTCTTGGCATAGTATGTCTCCTTGACAGGCGCGGCCTTCATGGCCGGCCTTGATTTACAGACTGGCAGTGAGCCAACTGTCCAGTCCCTTCGCGCCGCCGGGAATTCCGGCGACCGAACGCGGCGATACGGATGCGTCCAACCTAAAGGCCGTCTACACCGATCGCGGGCAGCCGGGCACGTGAACCCGGTTACCGCAGCCCTACGGGCCGCTGGCAACTGCGTACGGGATTCGGTATGGAATCAACCGTAGGGCAGCAGCTTCTTCTTGATTTCGTGCACCGGACCCGTTGCCAGGTAGCCGGGTTTGCGCAGATTGCGTTTGCGCTTGGAGCTTTTCTTGGTAAGGATATGGCGAAGATTCATCTTCTTGTACTTAACCTTACCAGTGGCCGTCAGCGAAAATCGCTTGGCGGCGGCGCGCTTAGTCTTCATCTTGGGCATTGCGATCCATCCTCAAAAAAATTAATTCGAAACGCTGCCGGCGTCTTCGGCGTCGTCTTCCCTGGCAGTCTTCGGCCCTTCCACCTTTTTTACGGTTGTCGGTTTGGGACTAATGATTGTCGACATGGAACGACCTTCCATGGCCGGCGTCTTTTCCAAATTGTAGAGCCCTTCCAAACGGGAGAGCATGCCGTTCAGCACGACCTCGCCCAGCTCGGTGTGGGCCAGTTCACGGCCCCGGAAACGAACCGTAATCTTGACCTTGTTGCCTTCCTCGAGGAACTCGCGCACATGCTTGGACTTAAAATCGAGCGCGTTGGCGTCAACTTTGACCTGCATTCGGATTTCCTTGAGCTTGACGATTTTCTGGCGCTTGCGGTTGTCCTTGAGCTTTTTCTCGTTCTCGAACTTGTACTTGCCGTAGTCCAGGATCTTGCATACCGGCGGACTGGATTGCGGGGCAATCTCGACCAGATCAAGACCGAGTTCCCGGGCCATTTCCATGGCTTCATTGATGGCAACGACGCCTTTTTGTTCGCCACGATCATCTATCAGACGCACTTCCCGTACGCGAATTTGATCGTTAATCCGCAAATTTTTATTGTCCGCCAATACCCCTCCTCCGGAACAATCCATGATGAACAGTGAGTTTGGTGGATACTACCACACGACGCCCCGGCTCGTCAAAGGGGGTACCCAAGACCGCGCCTCTTGCTTTTAAGGGGACTGCATGCTATTTTTGCTTCCATGTACGCCTTTTTACTAGTTTCGGCGCCAGTCAGCCTGATGGCGCTGAGTGCCTGGTTCTACACGCGCGAGGAACGACTACACAGCCCGGTGCATATCTTCCGCGGGCTAGTCTCAGCCTTACCGATGGTATTCCTCTGGTACTTGGCCGGTGGCATCATCCCGCCAAACTGGGGCTCAGGCAGCCTGGTCTTCCTATATTGGTGGCAATTCTGGCTACTGCCGGTGCTACTGACCGTCCCGGGCTGGCTGATAGCCAATGGCCGGGCGGCCGGCACAGAACTCAAGGCCACTAGCCTGCTGTCATTCCTGCTGCCGTACCTGGGCGTGTTCTGCCTGGGCTGGATGGTTTTCTACTGGAGTATGCCGTTCGCGGCGCCGGTTCTGGTGCTGCCCCTGTTAACGGTCAGCAGCCTGATCCTGTTGGCCGGCTGCGTCGAACTGGCCCGCTGGTACGGCCTGCCCTCCGGTCTGGTCTGGGCGCTGCCGTATCTGGCGGCCTCGCTGCTGGGCGCCTGGGCCTATGCCCTGCTCTTCTGGAACCGCCCGGCCGTCGGACTGCTTCTGGCTGGCTTTGTGGCCGGCGGCAGTACCGTTGGGGGCATCATCATCCTGCGCCGCAAATATATCGCCTGAAGCAGTGCTGACCCAGGCTAACCGAACCAGGTTGGCCGCGCCGGCCAGCGCCTGCTGACGACGCACCGACCGGCTAGGGAGGAGACGCCATGATCAGCTTTCCCGGACACGAAGATGCCATTGCTCAAGTATACCGCCACGGGCAAGGCCACCTGTTCGACCACTGGTCGCAGCTTAATGAAGCGGCCCGCCGCCGCCTGCTGGCCGACCTGTCCACCGTCGATTATGCCCAATGCGCCGCCCAGTTTGCTGCGGCGACGGCGCCAGGACCCACCACCGCGCCAACCTTCGATGCGGCCGACTACCTCAAGCGGCCGGAGCATGGTGGTGATATCGCCCACTGGGAGGCGGCCCGAGCGGCCGGCCTGGCGCACATCCGGGCCGGGCGGCTAGCCGCCTTCGTGGTAGCCGGCGGCCAGGGCTCGCGCCTGGGCTTCGATGGGCCCAAGGGCGCCTTCAAGGTTAGCCCGGTACGTGGCAAGAGCCTGTTCCAGCTGCACAGCGAGAAAATCCGCCGTTATGGCCAGAAATACGGCGTCAGCATTCCCTTCTTCGTCATGACCTCGACCGCCAACCACGCCGACACCGAGGCCCACTTCCGCCAGCACGACTGGTTCGGCCTCGACCCGGCGGCGGTCAGCCTCTTTCCCCAGGCCATGATTCCGACCCTGGACACGCGCGGCCACCTGATCCTGGCCGGACCGGACAGCCTATTCCGCAACCCCGACGGCCACGGCGGCAGCCTGAGCGCCCTCAAACAATCCGGCGCTACCACGGCCATGCAGGCCCGCGGCATCGAGACCATCAGCTACTTCCAGGTCGACAATCCAACCGTCAACCTTATCGACCCGGTCTTCGTCGGCTTTCATCAGCTGGCCAAGGCCGAGGTCTCCAGCAAGGTGCTGGTCAAGACCGGCTCGGACGAGAAGGTCGGCAACCTGGTGCGTTTCGCCGACGGCCGCACTGGCGTAGTCGAGTACTCCGACTTGAACCCCGAGCTGGCCCGGCAGACCTTGCCCGACGGCAGCCTGCGCTTCCAGGCCGGCTCGATCGGCATCCACCTGTTTGAACGCCAATTCGTCGACCGGCTGGGCGGCAGTAGCGACTTCGGCCTACCCTTCCACGTGGCCCGCAAGAAAATCAAGGCCTGGCGGGCCAAGGGGCTGACCGAGATCGAGGCCTTCAAGTTCGAGAAATTCGTCTTTGACGCCCTGCCCCTGACAGAGCGCAGCGTGGCGCTGGAAGCCTGCCGCGAGGACGAATTCGCGCCGGTCAAGAACCAGGAGGGCGTCGATTCGCTGGACAGCTCCCAGGCGCTGATGATGAAGCTGCACCGGCGCTGGCTGGCCGAACGCGGTATCACCGTGCCGGCCACCGTGCGCCGCCTGGAGATTTCACCGCTGCTGGCCGTCGAGGCCGCCGACCTGCCAGCGGGCCTAACAGTACCAGCGCAGGCTGACGTCTACCTGGAGTAGGCCCCGGCGGCTGGACATGCTACAATGCCGGCCGGACGGAGACTTTATGAAAATACTGCACAGCTCGGACTGGCACCTGGGACGCTTGCTGTATGGCCGCCGGCGACTGGCCGAGCAGGAGGCTTTCCTGGAGTGGCTGCTGGCCTTGATGCGCGACGAAGCTATCGAGGCGCTGCTGCTGGCCGGTGATATTTTTGACACCACCACGCCGGGCAACCAGGCGCTGGAAGCCTATTACTCCTTCCTGAAGCGGGCCATCGACGGCGGCTGCCGTCATATCGTGGTCACCGCCGGCAACCACGACTCGCCATCCACCCTGGCCGCCCCCCGTCAGGTACTGCGGACTCTCGGCGTCCACGTGGTAGTGGATGCCGACGATCCGGCCGCGGCCGTGCTCTGCCTGCGAGATTCGGCCGGGCGCCCGGAATTGGTGGTCTGCGCCGTTCCCTACCTGCGCGACCGCGACCTGCGCGCCGCCGAGGCTGGCGAGACTTTCACCGACAAGGAACAACGGCTGCTGGAGGGACTGCGCGCGCGCTACGCCGCCATCCATGGCTTGGCCAAGTTGACCATCGACGCCCAGCCAGGACTCGCGGCTATCAGTATGGGCCATTTGTTCGCGGCCGGCGGCGCCACCGTGGCCGACGACGGGGTGCGCGAACTGTACATCGGCGGCCTAGCCCAGGTCGGCGCCGACCTTTTTCCCGACTGGCTGGCCTACACGGCGCTCGGCCACCTGCATATCGCCCAGACCGTCGGCGGCCGCCCGGAAGTCCGCTACGCCGGTTCACCGTTGGCCATGGGCTTCAACGAGGCCGGTCAGTCCAAGCAGGTCGTCATCATCGAGGTCGACACGCTGGCTACGGTCGCTGGCGACCATAGCGACGCCACTGCTACTACTGCCGCCAGTGCCCGCCGCCCAGTGCGCATCCAGCCGGTGAACATCCCGGTCTTCCAGAAACTGCGCCGTCTGTCCGGCAGCCTGGCCGAACTCGAGGCGGCGCTGACCAGCCTGAAGGCGGACGCCACCCAGTCCGACGCGGCAGTCTGGCTGGAATTGGAATGCGTCGAGCGCGCTTCGCCTTCAGCCATCAAGGAACGGCTGTACGCCGCCCTGGAGGGCAGCCCGCACCAGATATTGATTATCAAGCACGCCGCGGCTGGAGAGAGCGGCGGCGGACTAGCGGTCGGCCCGAGCCTGGCGGCCATGTCCGAGACCGAAGTCTTCGAGCGGTTGCTGGAAGCCGAAGGCGTGCCGGAGGCTAACCGGGCCGAGCTGCGGCTGTGCTATGGCCAGCTGCTGCGTCGCCTGTACGAAACCGAAAGCGCGGAGGCTGCAGCCAAGGAGGCTGCAGCCAAGGAGGCTGGAGCATGAAAATACTGGCTATCCGCGGCCGCAACCTCAACTCGCTGACCGGCGAATGGGCCATCGACCTGAGCCTACCCGAGTATACCAGTGAGGGAATCTTCGCCATCACCGGGCCGACCGGGGCCGGCAAGTCGACCATCCTGGACGCCCTCAGCCTGGCGCTGTTCGGCCGCACGCCGCGCTTGGAGCGGGTCAACGCCGCCGGCAACGAGATCATCAGCCGTTCCGGCGGCGACTGCTACGCCGAGGTCGACTTCGCCGCCGGAGCGGGTCGCTGGCGGGTCAGCTGGAGCCAGAAGAAGGCTCGCAACAGCCCGCAGGGTAAGCTGCAGAGCCAACGCCACGAACTGCACAACTTGATTACCGGCACGGTGGACGGCAGCGTCAGTTCGGTGCCGGATCGGGTGGCCGAAATCTGCGGGCTGGACTACGCCCGCTTCTGCCGCTCCATCCTGTTGGCCCAGGGAGACTTCGCCGCCTTCCTGCGCTCCGGCAAGGACGAACGCGCCGCCATCCTGCAGCAGATAACCGGCACCGACAGCTACGCCGAGCTGTCCAAACTCTGCTTCCAAACGGCCAAGGCCTGCCGCGAGGCCAGAGCGAACCTGGCGGCCGAACTGGCTGCCATCCAGACGCTAGCGCCTGAAGAGCGGGCCACTCTTGAAACCGAGCAAACCGGTTCTGCCGCCCGGCTGACCGAACTGAAGGCCAGCCTAGCCGACCTGGAAACCAGCCTGCGCTGGCGCCAGGAACTGGATCGCCTGGAGGCCGATCGCCTAAAACTCGACCGGCAGGCGACTGCGCTGGCCGACGAACGCCAAGCCTTCGCCGCCGACGGCCAGCGCCTGGCCGACGCCCTGCGCGCCGCCGAGGCCGATCAGGAATTCAGCCGCTGGCAATCACTGCGCGACGAGCAGGCCCGCGACAGCCAGACCTTGTCCAACGTGCGGCAGAACCTGCCCGCCGCCGAAACCCTGGCCGCCGCCGCCGCCGCCGCGCGTGACCTGGCAGCCGCCGACCTCGAAGTGGTCGCCCAACGCAACAAGAGCAGCCACGAACTACTTAAGCAGGTGCGCGAGCTCGATATCCGCCTCCAGGCCGCCAGCACCAGCCGCCTTGAGGCGGCCACCCGCCTTCAAACACTGACCGGCCAACGGACACAAGAGGCCGCCGCCCTCGAGGGCTGGGTCGCGGCCGCCCAACACGACCAGGCCGAGCGCTCCAACCTGGCCGCCTGGCTGGAGCTACACCGGCCCGACGCCGAGCTGGCGGCCAGTCTGGCCAGCCTGGAGGCGGCCCTCAACCGACAGCGCGAAAGCCTGGAGCGACAGACCGCCCTCCAAGTACAGGCCGATGCGCTCCGGGCGGAACAGGCCACCGGATTGGCCGAACGACAGCACTTGTCCGCGGCTCGTGAACGGGCGGAGTCTGACGTCCAGGCTGCGCTCGCCGAGCTGCAGCGCGGGCAAACCGGCCAGGCCAGCCTGCTAGGCGGCCGCCGCCACGAGGACCTGCTACGCGAGAAGGAAGACTTGCACCGCCGCCAGTTGCTGGAAAGCCGCATCGCCAGCCTGGAAGACGAACGCCGGGCGCTGCGCGCCGGTCAGCCCTGCCCGCTGTGCGGCGCCGTTGACCACCCCTGGTCCGAGTTGACGCAAAGCGACATCCTGGGCGCCACGCTGTCGGCCGCCAAGCTACCAGCCGAGTTACCGTTCGAGGACGATCTGGCAGCCCGCTTGGATCAGGTCAATCGCCTGCTTGAGGCGGCCCGGCTGGCCGAGGGTCGCGTGGCCACTCAGGCCGCCCGGCTGCAGGAGACGCGCCTGGCCCTGGCCGAACGCGACAGCGCCCTGGCGGTCAGCGACAACCAGTCCGGCCAGTTGGCCGCCCGCTTGGCCAGCCTGCAGACCGAACAGAACGCGGCCGCCACGCACAGCACAGAACTGGTAGCCGGCATCGAGCGCGATCTGATGGCGCTAGGCGACCAGCCCGGCAGCGCCGAGGTCGCAGCTGCCGGTGGTCACAACGCCACCGACCACAAGGCCACTGATTACGGCGCCGCTATCCGCCGCCTAAAAGCCCGGCTGCAAGCCTGGCAAGCCGGCCGCCAACGCCTGGAAGTTCTCGAAGCCAGCCTGCAAGAATCGGGCAAGCGGCAAGCCCTGGTTCAAGCCAGCCTGGATCGCGTAGACGGCGAGCTGCCGGTGGCGAGCAGCGCCTTAGTCTCGGCCATCGAGGACGCCGACCGGCTATCCTCGCAGCGCGCCGCCCTGTATGGTAACAAGGATGTAACAGTTGGCGAGGCCGAACTGGAGCGTGCTGCCGCCGTCGCCGCCACCGCAGCAACGACTGCCCGCCAGCGCTGGCAAGAGACGCAGGACAGCCTGCTGCGGCTGCGCGGGCAGGCGCACGACCTGGCCGCCAGCCTCGATCAACGCCGCCCCGACCTGGAAGCCGCCCGGGTTGCTCTGGACGCCAGCCTGGCCCGATTGGGCTTCGCCACTGAGGCCGACGGCTCAGCTGACGCCGGCAGCGTAGCTGACGCAGCCTGCCTGGCCTGCCGGCTGCCGCCACTGGAGCGGCGGCGCCTCCAGGAGCGCCAGGCTGACCTGCAGCAGCGCCAGGCCGGCCTGGACAGCCTGAACGCCGACCTGAGCCGCCGCCTGGCCGCCCAGAGCGTCCGGCAACTCAGCCCGCTGACCGCCGTGGCGCTGGCCGCCGCGCGGGACGAAATAGCGCAGGCCCAGCAAGCCGCCACCGAGCGCAGCACTGAGTTGCGCCTGCGGCTGGAAGCCGACGACGGCAACGCCGCCCTGGCCAACCAGAAACGAAACAGCCTGACCGGCTTGCAAGCCGAGGAGGCGCGTTGGACGTCACTCGATGACCTGATCGGCTCGGCCGACGGCAAAAAATACAATAAATTCGCCCAGCACCTGACGCTGCGCGGCCTGATCGAGCTGAGCAACCGCAAGCTGGCGCTGTTCAGCGACCGCTACCGGCTGGTGCCGAACGACGAAGCCAACCTGGAGTTCGACATCATCGATGAATGGCAGGCCGGCGAAATCCGCTCGACGCGCAACCTGTCTGGCGGCGAGAGCTTCCTGGTCAGCCTGGCGCTGGCCCTCGGCCTGGCCGACCTGTCCAGCCGCCACGCCAGCCTGGACAGCCTCTTCCTGGACGAGGGCTTCGGCACCCTGGACGAGGAGAGCCTGGAAAGCGCCCTGGGCACCCTGGCCGCGCTCCGAACCGAAGGCAAGCTGATCGGCGTCATCTCGCACGTGCCGGCCATCCGCGAGCGCATCGCCACCCACATAGAAGTACGCCCGCTCAGCGGCGGGCGCAGTCGGCTGGAGGGACCTGGCGTTAGTTACAAGAATATTACTTGATCGACCGCCGCCCGCCCGGCCAGTAGACTGGCCGGGCGGGCGGCGGTAAGACTAGGCTTGCTTGTTGCGCGAGCTGAGCGAAGACAGGAATTCCTTGGCAAACTCCTGCGGCGTCAACTCGCGGTTCAGGATGCGGTAAACGCCATTGCAGATCGGCATGGCCAGTTTCTTCTCGTTGATGATCTTGCGGACGAAGCCGGCGGCGACGGCGCCTTCCGGCAGGTAAGGCAGCCGGTTGATGCGCGTCACCAGGTCCTTGATGTCGGTAAAGGGCTCCAGGATGTTCTTCTCGACGATGTCGCGGCCAAAGCGGCGGTTGCGGCCGTGCACCGAGCGGCAGGTCACGTCCAGGTCGCCGACGCCGGCGATGCTGGTGAAGGTTTCCGGGTGGGTGGCGCCCAGGGCCTGGCCCAGGAGCTGAATCTCGTTCAGGCCGGCGGCCAGGAGCAGGCTCTCGGTATTGTCGCCAAAGGCATCCGAGGTAGCCTTCAGGCTGTCCAGCATGCCGAAAGCGATGGCCACTACGTTCTTGGCGCCGCCGCAGACCTGGACGCCGATGACGTCGAGCGAGGGGTAGACCAGCAGGTAGGGCCGCTGCAGCAGCTCGCGCATCCGGATACCGTTGCGGCCGTTGGCGCTGGCCGCCACCAGGCCGGTCATCAGGCCGCGCGAGACTTCCTCGGCGTGGCTGGGTCCTGAAATGTACACCAGGTTGCCGCGGTAGAAACCGGGCAGATAGTCCTCCAGGGTCTCGATAATCAGGCGGGTGCCGCGGCTGGTCTCGATGAAGCCCTTGGTGACCACGGCGATCAGGCTGGAGCCCTCCATGACATTCGGAACGGCCAGAATGCGCTTCAGCGTCGGCAGCAGATAGAGCGACGGCACCGCCAGAATGATGACGTCCTTAGCCAGGGCGGCTTCCACCGGGTCGGCGGTGGCGCTCAGGTTGTCCGGCAGCTTGACGCCCGGCAGCCAAGTTTTGTTCTCATGGTCGCGATTGACCGACTCGACCACGGCCGCCTCCAGCGCCCACAGGCTAACCTGGTGCCCGTTTTCGGCGCAGGCCTTGGCCACGGCCGTACCCCAGGCCCCGGCGCCGATCACAGCCACACTGCGCCGCCCCTGCTCCAGACTGGTATCGTTGCTGTCACTCATCAGATCCATCCTTAACGGTAAATTTTGATGTCCGCGTCATCGGAATACGGGCAGCACGCGGCCGCTCAGATCCAGCGCCCGTCGCCGTCCGGCCAATTCACCATCTCTTCCGGCTTGAAAAATAGCGCGATTTCGCGCTCGGCGCTGGCCGGGGAGTCGGAGGCGTGGACGACGTTCATGCGGGTATGCAGGGCCAGGTCGCCGCGGATGGTGCCGGGTTGGGCCTCGGCGGCCGCGGTGGCGCCGCATAGCTGCCGCATCGCGGCCACGGCCTCGTCGCCACCCACGATCATGGCCAGCACCGGGCCGCTGGTGATGTAGTCGACCAAGTCCTTGAAGAACGGCTTGGCGCGGTGCTCGCGATAGTGTTCCTCGGCCAGGGGACGCGGCAGCTGTAGCAGCTTCATAGCCTGGATGCACAGTCCTTTGCGCTCGATGCGGCCGATCACCTCGCCCACCAGCCGGCGCTGCAGGACTCCGGGTTTCAGCATGACGTAGCTGAATTGTCGCTCCATGGCTCTGGCTCCCTGTTTCCCTTATAATGCGGCCGGCCAAGATGCGACCGAAAAGCAATCATACCCATAAAGCAGCCGTGCCACAAGGCCTGGCTGGTTTTCGTTATCGCTTGAGCAACTTAATCATATATATCCGGATGTATTCTTCAAGGGCTGCATGGTTGCGGATCTGCAGCAGGTTGGGCCGGTCGGCCAAGTTAGCGGCCAGAGTCTTGATACGCTCCGGATTGAAGGCGCTGGGGCGTAAATTGCGCAGGATGCCGCGTAGGTAATCCCGCACCAGCGAATTAATGTCTTCGGTCAGGTTGGCCTTGGCATTGGCATCCAGCAGCGTATTCCAGCGGCCTACCAAATGCTGCAGGTATTGGTCCAGGCTGTATTCGGCCGGTAGCATTTTTTTTTCGGCCTCGCGGGCGGCTTGGGCAAACTCGAGAGCGCGGCTGTTAGCGGTGACCTTGGTGGTTTCTTCCACTTTGCCGGCCTGCAGGCCAGCCTTCGCGGCCTTGCGTTGTTGCCGTTTCTGGCCGGCGCTGGCGAAAAGCCGGAAAAACCAGGACAATACCGGTATGGTGTACCAAACCGGCAACAGGATGCGGACGTCGGTGAGCAGATTCTTGCGATCCAGGCCCAAGAGGATATCCAGGCCGGCTACCCGGTTGTTGCCAAAAAATTGCCCCAGATCCGGCTGTCGGCCACGCTCGTCCTGCGTCTCGGCGTACATCAGCGGCAGGTAGCCCGAATCAAGCGCCGGCTCCAGGGCCGGCATGACCTGGGGCAGACGCTGGTTCAAGTCCCTGCAGAAAGCCGCGTCATCGTTCATGGGGGGAATGCTTTCAAACTTGTACAAGAGGGCGCGCCACTCACGGATCAGGATGGAGCGTATCAGGGGCCGGGTATCATTGAGTAGCTTGATGGTGTATGGCAGCAGGTTTTCCTTAGCGATGAAAATCTGCAGCCCGGCGGCGGAGCGCAACAGCAGCAGCGGAGGCAACTGGGCGCCCTCGGCCTTGGTGGTTTGGACGCGCAGCCACTCTTCCAGCTCTTCTCGACTATAGCTCCCCAGCAGCGGCCGGCTCTGGGTATCGCGGAAATCGCAGATCTCGTTCATGGTGTAGATGTAGGGCGCTTTGCGGATCAGGATTTCCAGACTGCGGAAAGCTGTTTCCTTCTCCTGGATACGCTGGGCCTTGCCCTTGATGTGGTTGTTAAAGACGTCCATCAGGTAGGCAGCCTGCCAGGCAGCAATATCGTCGGCGGTCGGCTCGCCCTTCCCGCCCAAATCCTTCTTTATAGAGCTGATCAGATAGGCCCAGAAGGGGTAACTGAAATCGCTGCGGCCTTCGCGCATCTCGCGGATGGCGTCGAATGGCTTGATCAGGACGGCGGTCATGGTTTCGCGCAGTAGATTTTCCTTGCCCGGGAAGGCGCCGGTCAGGCGCTGGTGGATATAATCCTTATTGGAACCCTTGCGTAGGTAGTTGCGGATTTTAAGAACGGCGTACTCCAGCAGCTTGTCGCCCATGCTCTCGGCCGGCAGCAGCATCTGCTTGAGGCCGTCCGGGAAAAACAGCCGATAAATAAACACCGGCCGCTCGCGCTCGTCGTCCAGCAGGGCGTCCAGGTCGGTATCGATACTGATAGCCTGAACCCATTCTGGTGGGATGGCGTCGCGGAACAACTGCTCGTCGGGGAAGGGCACGTCCGGATTCTCTTCCAGGCGCTGATATTCGGCGCGTAGCGGTCGGGTAAAGGCATCCGGCAGCTGAACCATCTGAATCTCATTGCCGGCCAACAGCAAGGACAGGCGCTTTTCGCGGGCGAACAGGAAAAGGCGAGGCACCAACACCGTGTCCGGGGTGGTGGCTAGTTCGCGATACTGCGGATTAGTCTGATCGCTGTTTTTAGCTTGGCGTTGGACAGCGGTGGCGAAACTGCGGTATTCAAACGCATACAGGTTGTTGCGGTTGGCGAAAGCCTTAATCAGCTGAAAAACATCGATCGGTGCGCTCATGGTCTCATTGTATCCAGTATAGCGGATTCACGCAATAAAAAACGACCATACTCTAAAGCATGGCCGTTTGCCAGGTAGCAATACCCTATTTGCGTGTCTTGTGTCTGTTCTTTCTTCTCTTCTTCTTGCGCTTGTGGGTTGCTATCTTCTTGAGCTTTCGCTTTCTTCCGCAGGGCACCGGCAGTCTCCTTAAAACCCAAAATCTCCCGATGATTATGCACGGGGCTGCTCTTATCGTCAAGTGCCCCTAGTGACAATCCAGCCACTATCGCCGGCCCTCCTCCTGATTCAGCGCCGTCATCCGGAAAAGCAAAGCCGTTTTTCGTCAAGGCGTGCACTTGCACAAACCCGGAAAAGCTCTTAGAATAATTAGCAGCTGTTAGTCAAGGAGCGTAACGGACATGATTGCCAAGAGTGATATGCCCAATCTGAACGACAAAAAGCCGGAAGGCCTCAAGCCGGAAGGCACGCCATACCGGGTCTTGATCGTCGATGACTCCATGTTCATCGCCAAGCAACTGGGCCAGATCCTCACCTCCGAAGGTTTCGAGGTGGTCGGTACCGCACCTGACGGCATGCAAGGTCTCGAGAAATACAAGGAACTGATGCCGAATATCGACTTGGTTACCATGGACATCACCATGCCTCAGATGGACGGTGTCAATGCCCTGGAAAAAATCCTCGAATTCGACCGCTCGGCCTGCATCATTATGGTCAGCGCCCTCGGCAAGGAAGATATCGTCAAGAAATGCCTGCTGATGGGCGCTAAGAGCTATATCGTCAAGCCGCTGGACCGCAAAAAGGTCCTGGAACGCATCGTGTCGGTCCTCAAGAAGTAAACGCCTACCCGCCAAGCACCCAGGAATACGAGAGGCTGTCCAGCTAGTAGACAGCCTCTTTTTTTTTGGCAGCCTGGTCGTTGACGGCGACCAGACGCAGCCTTATAGGCCTAAAGCCAACCGGATTTCAACGGCCAAGCCGGTAATGGCCAGCATGCGGCTCAAGTCCGGGCTAGTGCTGCTGATGTCGATCGAGAAGTCCAAGAGATGCAGGTTCAGCCGGAAGCCCAAGCTGGTTTTCCAGGCCAGATCCTCATAACCAAGGCCTAAAGACAGCATGTCGAACGGGAAAAATGACCCTTGCACCCAGACACCGGCATTGAAACGGAACGGTTCGTCCAGAATGAGCATGACATGCGGCACGATATCGACGACAAAAACATTGGGGAAGCGGTAAAAGCCACTCAAGCTGAGCGGCATATTGATGGCCACCGGATCGCCTGTCAAGGCGTCGAAGGCCACGACCGGATCCTCGAAGGTCAGCAATTCACTGCCACTGGGATTGAGCAGCTGGTCTAGCGGGTTGGCCTGCGAGCTGGCGCCGGTGGTTACGCTAAAATTCCAGCCATTAGACACCAGGGCCGGCGCCAACGGGATGTTCAGAAGCGACACGCCCCAACTCGGCTCACGCCGATTGCTGCCGAAGGTGAAGCCAAGGTCGGCCTTGAAACCGTTGGTGTTGCTGGTCATCAGCTCCTGCGGGTCAATCTGGTCGACATGCTCCAGGTCGACGGCGGAATACAGGTTGGCGCTGGCGCTAGCCGACGCGGTGACGCTGCCGTCCACGTCGGCCAGGAAGGAATAGCTCAGCTGGCCGCCGCTCGAGTAACCGAGCGGGGCAAAGCGGGCCAGCTTGGCGCCGAAGGTGAAGTTACCCAGACGCAGGCCGGCATAGGCGCCAGCCTCGGCAAAGCCGCGCACCAGGATGCCGCCGGAACCCGTGTAGGTGGTACCGGAAGAAACGCCTTCGGCCAGGAATTCAAACAGGCCCTTCGGCACCAATAACTGAACCAGTACGTCAGTGTTGACATACAACCCCAGCCCAACGCCAAACAGATGGGCCGCCAGGTGGACGTCGCCGTCCAGGGTAAGGCCCAGGCCCAGGCCATCCGGCCCCAGGCTATTGTACAGGTCATTCAAGTTAATGGTGATCTCTTCCTGGAAAATTTGCTCCAGCGAGAAATAGCTGTTATTGACGCCCGGGCTGAGCGACAGGCCCAGGTCAACCAAACCGCGCGGACTGGAACCGAGCAGCGCCGGGTTATCCTGATGCGCCCAGACGCTGCCTGGATCGGCCACCAGGCTGACGGGCAGGCAGCAAATCAGAATAGCCGCCAGCAGCAGACCGCGGCCAAGGCCCGCGCGGGTTGGTTTCGGGAAAAGGGCGGAATTATTCATGGAAAGCTCCTTCCGACCATTCGCGGGACAGGTCTATTTGGTACTCGATGTCAGTGGTCATTTGTAGGGACAGATCGGCCGTCAGTAAACCGGCGGGGTTCATGTTAAGGGTGCCCGGTGGCAGAGCCAGCAACAGCTCTGGCGCGAAGGGATTGGTATTTTCGATAAAGGCGATATCCGCGGCGCTAAGGTCAAAACTGGTTAAGCCCGTGCCGAGGGGCAGGCGCTTTTCAAAGCTGCCGGTGGCGGAGTTCTGGCGGATGATCAGCGTCGGCACACTGGTACCGGTCAGCATGTCATTCGTAAAACCCACCGTCAGCGCCAGAGAGGTGAGGCTGTCGAAGACCAGATCCATGGTGGCATCATTGTCCTGGGTGCGTCCCAGCAGATCCTGGCTCAAGGCCAGATAGGGGACGCCGTCCGCTCCGGCCGGCATCCACTCAATGCCCGTCGGGTCGGTCACGATCAGCTGCAGCGGCAGATCCAGCTGCAGATTGACCACCAGGCTGCCTTCCGGATCGCCGCCTGAGATGTTGATGATCGTGCCACCCATCAAGACGGCATAGGCGATTTCCACGCCGCTGGCCCGGGCGTTGATCAGATCGACCAGGTTGATAGGCAGGAGCTGGTTCATACTCACCAAGGTAGGCGTGCCGTAGCCTTCCGGATCCAGGAAGTTGGCCTCGGATACCGGATTGGCGTCGTTGAGCAGGTCGACGAAGTGCACGCCGCCGCCGTCGGTATAACGCGCCAGCAACACCAGGTTAAAGTCGTCCAGGTCGGTCTGGTCGCTGGTCAGCAACAGATTGCTGGTAGTGCCATCCAGATTAAGGCCGGCCGGCAAGAGGTTTCCCAGGGCCGAGAAATCGAAGGGTTCGCCGCCGGCTTCCGGGAAGGCGCCAGACTGGCTGATAGCGCCCAGGGTGATGGTGGCCGGGGTCAAGACCAGCTCGAAGCTGCCCGAGAAGCTGTAGTCGGTGCCGGGAACCACATTGGTCATGGTCAGCTGGCCTGTGCCGCTGTTGTAGCCGGTCAGGCTAACGCTGATATCGACTGGGATACAAAGGGCACCACCAATATCGACCAGGTCACCCGGAAGCGCGAAATCGATTTGCATGGTTGGAGTGGCATCGATCAGCAGGTTAATGGTCTCGACCACTGGCGCAGGCGCCAGGGCGGTAAAGGTTCGGGTATCCGGCCCGCCGCTAAGCAGCACGCTGGAAGTCAGGGTAACATCCAGGTCTACCGGCAATCCATTTGTGAAGTTGAGTTGCAGGTAGGCATCATCGAAGGTGGCGGCCTGCAAGTACTCCAGTACGGCCGCATCGACGACCACGTTCTCGGTGGTGGAAAAATCCAGGCCGTCGGCCTGCACCACCACCTGGCTGAACTGGCTGATGGTCAAGTCGGCCGTCAGGCTGATGTCGGCCGGCAAGGTAACGTCAGCACCGGCACCGTCGACAGTCAGGGTGTATTCCAGGTTGTAGCCGCTGAAGCTGCTCAGGCTGACGCCGGCCAGGGGGATACTCCACTCGTTAGGGTTGGCGGTCGGGCTGGCGTCATGAGGCCCGTCATCCAGGTTGAGGCTGGCGGCCAGGGCATAGCTAACGCCCGAAAACCCCGGGTCGCTCAGGCTGATAACCAAAGCGCCAGTGCCCACCGTGGCCGAAACCAGCTCAGCCGGCTTGGCTACGTCGAGTGGGGCAGTCCCGTTGGGCGTAGATACAAAATCGACGCCAGTGGCGCTATCGATGTCCAAATCGCGAAAGCTGGCGGCGCTATCCAAAGTGAAGTTCGGGTTACCGCCGGCCGCCCCGCTCATCGTCAAGGTCACCTGCAGCTTCAAATCAGCCGGCAGGGTTTTCCCGGCAAGGGGAAACACCAAGGTGCCCGAATCATTGACCGCCAGCGGCACGCCGGCCGAGGCGTTGTTGGCAACCACCAGCAGGGTATCCGTGGCCGTCAGTAAGCGGGCGTCAGTAATACCCAGCAGCAGGCCGGCCGAGGCGGTTTTAGTAATGGCGATATCAAGGTAACCGCCGCCCAGCGTCAGAGTGTCAAAAACAGCGACGGTGACAGTGGCGGCCGGCGGAGTAGCCGTACCATCGATTTCGGGCAAGGTAATAGTTGATAGCGGCGGGATCACCAGGCTGCCCAGGCTGTCCGAATCGACTGTCACGGTCTGGACTATTGTTTGGTCAATATCCGGCACGTTAAAGGTCAGGGGCTCGATAACTTGGCTGAAAGCGCCAAAATCGAGTTCTTGGTCGACGACGTTGCCCAGCGGCTGTTCGTGGAGCCGTTTGTCGGCCTGGATGGTGTAGACGCCATCGACCAGCCCGGAACTGATAGTGTCGCCGGCCGCCTCGTCAAAAGCGCCGGCCATAGTGCCCAGAACCATGGCATCGAGATCGACGCCCAGCTCGGCCAGATCAACCGTCACTTGGCCGGCCGACAGGTCGAAGGCCGGATCACTTTGGATGACTATCCGCTGCGGCAGGGCGAAATTGCAGGCGACGAATGCCAGCGCTACGACCGATAGTGCCAGGCAGCGCAGTGTATTTTTCATGACAGCCTCCTCGGGTAAAGAACAAGCCGGCCGGTCGCGGATGAGCGCCGACGCTTGAACCGCACTACCAAGCCTACTGCATTTTCTGGCCGATTTCAAATAAAATACTGGATGTTTTAGATGTTTCAGATGTTTTAAAGGAATATCGCCCAAGTACCCCATCGCACATAAAAAAACGCCCGTCGGCACAGCGGCCGGCAGGCATTCTCAGGTCATCGCGCAGGATTCCGGGGTCGGATCAGACGTGCTTGACGATCTTGTTGGACTTCAGGCAACGGGCGCAGAGCTTGACGGAAAGAACGGTGCCGCCGATCATGGTCTTCATGTTGATCAAGTTGGGGCGCCAGGTGCGGCGAGTGCGGTTCTTGGAATGGCTTACGGTATTACCGAAGATGGTGCTTTTGCCGCAAAGATCACATTGTCTGGACATATATTTCGTCTCCAATCGCATTTGGTTCCCGGTAAGGGCCGAGCCGGGACAAGGCGCCGGCAACGCAGGGAGAATAACAGAAAAGCCGCCGGCGTGGCAAGTAGCTGGCTAGGCCTTGACCTTCAGACAGGGTCAGGGATGGGTGATGACCACGCCTTCAGCGTAGAAATCCACCCAGACGCCTAGCCCCAGGGTGAAGGGAGTCAATATGCACAATGGCGAAGGCTTGCTGTGGAAGGTGATATTGGTGATTCCGTCCATCCCTGGCATAATGGCGACCTTGGCGATCAGGGCCTCGTACAGGTCGGCACGCACTTTGTTGGCGTCATACAGCACGAAAAAGGGCGTCCAGACTGTCTTCTGAACCTGGATGATGCCCTCAGTGCGGATGCCCGCCTGATAATCGCCCGTGGAGAGGTACCAACCAGGCGGCGTGGTCACCGACAAGGTGGAGCAACTGCTCAAGGCCAGGCTGTTCGCTAGGCAGAGGGCAACCAGGGTAACCAGGGCAAAGGTCGAAATACGGTGCTTTCTCATGATTCCTCCATTGAACGGGATCTAACAGGGTGTTGAAAAACGCGGATGCGGCTTTTCAACACTTCAAAAGCCGGTACAATTACGCAGCATAGCGCAAGCTATGCGAGGAATTGTTAAGGTTGTTGAGAAAGCAACCGGCTTTTTCAACAACCTGCTAATCTGGCCGGGGGGGCATAATCGCCCTGTCCAATTATAGCGCAGTGCTTACATGCCGCCCATCATCTGGGCCGCCATTTTCTTGTTTTTGACAGCCTTGCGCATCATCAGCTTGGATTTCTCGAATTTCTTGAGCAGGCGGGCCACTTCGGCCACCGAGGTGCCCGAGCCGCGGGCGATGCGCGAACGGCGGGTCGGCCCGATAATCAGATAATTATTCCGTTCCTTCCTGGTCATGGACAGGATGATGGCTTCCTCGTGCTTGGTATCGACCGCATTGAGCTGCTCCTCGGAAATCTGGCCGGCCAGCCCGGGCATCATGTCCAACAGGCTTTTCATGGAGCCCATCTTCTTCATCTTGCGGATCTGGTCCAGGTAGTCCTGCAGCGTGAAGGTCTCGTTGACCATCTTGCGCTCCAGCGCCTCGGCCTCGCCCTGCTCCATGACCTCCTGGGCCTTCTCCACCAGGCTGACGATGTCGCCCATGCCCAGAATGCGGCTGGCGATGCGTTCCGGATGGAAGACTTCCAGACCCTCCGGCCGTTCGGAGACGCCGATGAACTTGATGGGCTTGTCGGTGACGCTCTTGAGCGACAAGGCGGCGCCGCCGCGGGTGTCGGAGTCGAACTTGGTCAGGATGACGCCGGAGATGCCGATGCGCTCGTTGAAAACCTTGGCGATATCGACGGCGCTCTGGCCGGTCATGGCGTCGGCCACCAGCAGGGTTTCGTCCGGCTTGACCAGGTTGCGCAGCTGCTCGAGCTCCTTCATCAGGCCGTCGTCAATCTGCATGCGGCCGGTGGTGTCGAAGATGACCGTGTCGTAGAGGTCTTTCTTGCAGACCTTGAAGGCGTTGCCGGCGATGGCCAGGACGTTCTGGCTGTCCTCGCGGTAGACAGTGACGCCGATCTGGCCGCCCAACACCACCAATTGCTCGACGGCGGCCGGGCGCACCAGGTCGCAGGCCACCAGCAAGACCTTGCGGCCCTTGTTCTTGAGGTGCAGGGCTAGTTTGGCGGCGGTGGTGGTCTTGCCGGAGCCCTGCAGGCCGGCCAGCAGGATGACGCTAAGCGTGTCCGGTCCCTTGAGCTGCAGATCTTGCTTGGTATCGCCCAGCAGGGCCACCATGCGGTCGTGGACGATCTTGACGAACTGCTGGCCGGGCTGCACGGCGCGCAGCACCTTTTCGCCCTTGGCTTCCTCGATGGTGGCATTGACGAAACGACGCACCACGCGCAGGTTGACGTCGGCCTCGAGCAGCGCCATCTTGATTTCCTCAACGGCGTCCTCGATGTTTTTCTCGCTGATGCTGGCCTTGCCGCCGATAGCGCGGAAGATGTCGCCGAATTTCTGGGAAAGCTTTTCCATCATTGAATCCTTACTGGGGTCTGTCCCCAGTATAGCCTGCCGGGCTGACGATTGAAAAGCCCGGCGGCGTCAGGCTACACTCGCTCGATCAGGAGCGCCGGGGAGGAAGTGTCGCCATGGAACGACTACAGGCCGAGGAAATTGACGACCAGACCTTCGTCAAGCTTGATTTTTCCGAATTGTCCCTTCTGGGCCGGGAATTCAGCGCTTGTGTCTTCAACGACTGCAATTTCACGGGCAGCAACCTGTCCGGGTCGACTTTCGAGGACTGCCGCTTCGTCGGCTGCAACCTCAGCAACCCGATCCTGGAAAACAGCCGGCTAATCGACTTACGCTTCGCGGGCTGCAAAGTCGTGGGGCTCCGGTTGTTCACTTGCCGCCAACTGGCCTTCGACCTGCAGTTCGACGCCTGCAAGCTGTCAGTCTGTAACTTCAGCGACGTCAAAATGAAGAAATCGAAATTCACCGCCTGCCAGATCGACGAATGCTACTTTCAGAACAGCTACCTACCCGAGGCGGACTTCACGGCCTCGAGCTTTCGCAACACGCTATTCTCGCAGGCCGACCTACAGAAAGCCAATTTCCGCCGAGCTAGCGGCTACAGCATTGACCCGCGCCTGAACAACATCCGCCGGGCAGTCTTCTCGGTGCCGGCGGTGCTCGGTTTAATCGACTGCTTCGACATCGTCATCAAGGACGACTAACAGGTTGTTGAAAAAGCCGGTTGCTTTCTCAACAACCTTAACAATTCCTCGCATAGCTTGCGCTATGCTGCGTAATTGTACCGGCTTTTGAAGTGTTGAAAAGCCGCATCCGCGTTTTTCAACACCCTGCTAAGGTGACCAAGCGCTAGGCGCTGGCGACCGGTTTCAGCGGCGGCGGCGGCGGGCCAGTTCCTGCTCCTGGTCCCGGCGCTCGGTGGCCATCACCGCCCGCGCCTGGTCCAGTATCGCTACCCGGTCGGCCAGCAACTGGTCGCTATCGGCCGTGCCGTCGGCCAGGGCGCGTTCGAGCAGCCGGCCGGCGTCGGCCATAGCGGCCTGCTTGCGCCGCGAGCACCAGCGGGACACGAATGCCAGGACCGGCGGCGAACCATGGGCCAGGCTGGCCAGCAGCCGGGCGTCGCTCAGTTCCACCGCCCGGCGGGCAACGCGCTCCGGCAGCTTGACCAGGGCGGCCAGGGGCTGCCCCGAGGTCAGGGCGACCTCCAAGCGCTGCTGGGCTGGTTCCTGGATGACGGCGGCATGGATATCGCGAATCAGGGCTGCCCCGGCTGGCGACAGGGCCAAGCGGCCGCTGTACAAGGCCAGGAACAAGAGCCGGTAGGCCTGGTCGTTACGCTGCAGGAAGTCGGTGGCGTCTGGGGCGGCGGTGGCCGGATCAAGCCGGCCGTCCTGGAAAACGGTTGGCGGGAACAGGCTGTCGTTGCGGCGATGGTCGAAGCTGAGCGGGTACATCATCCGCTCGGCCGTACCGGCCGTACCGGCCGTACCGGCCGGCCGTGCCGCCCGCGTCGCCGCCGCGTTCGCCGTCGGCTGACCAGACGGCGTGCCCGGGCGTTGCCGGTACAAGAACAGGGCACCCAGGTCAGGGCCGCGCAACTGGGGGACCAGCGCGTTCTGGATGACCAGACGCAGATCGGCCAGCGACAGCAAGTTGAACAATTCGTAGACCGGCAGATAGATCCGGGCGCCAGCCGCGCTGATAAAAGGCAGGCGCCGGGAAAGCCACGTCGGGCGGCACGAAGCGCCCAGCCAAGCCGCCGAGGCGGCCGCCAAGGCACTCAACGGATCGTCTGGCCTTATCGGGTTCGGGCAGCCTAAGGCCCGGGCCAAACTGAATAGATAGGTGCTGGCGCAAAAAACCGAGGCCGGCCGGAACTGGCCGCGGATGGCGTAGACAAAATCGGCCCGCAGCCAGTCGCCGGTTACGGCGCCGGTACCGCCGGCCGGCGCGGCGCAGGCGGCTGCCCGAAAGGCGCTCGGCGCCAAGGCCGGTACAGCCGCCAGGCTGGCCTTCAGCTGCGCCGCCGCAGCGCTGGCGATGGCCTGTACCTGGGCTGGCCACGCGGTGTCGGCCGGACCGCCGCCGCCGAAGCTGGCCCCGGACGCCGGGAAATGCCACCAGGCGCCAAGCGGGCCGGCTGGCGTGACGGCCTGCCAGCGGAACCAGACTCCCTCGACCGCCAGCTCACCAGCCGCTACCGGGCCAGGCTCCACACCGGCTAGCAGCTCAGCCGGAGAGCCAACCACCAGGCGCGACAGGCGGGCGCGGCAGGGCAAACCACCGACCGAATAGGCCAGCGGCAACAGGAAGGAAGCAGCCTGATACGATAAAGGCGCCGGCTCCTCCAGGTAACGGCAGGGCAGCGCCGGCGGCAGCTCGACCGACGCGACGGCAACGCCGCCGCGCCTTTTAGTCGCCCAGCCTGTCAGATAATCGATCAGCCCCATCGTACCCTCCTTGCGGACTCTCCCGCCCACGCGCTGCCAAGCCAAGTGACCGGCGCGCTGCGGATCGCCCGGGGCTGACCGGGTCAGACAGGCTCGGCCGGATCAGCGCCGCCGGACTCGTCAGAAGCCGTCTGGCCTCTAGGCGTGCTGCCCGTGGTTCCACCAGCCTCGTCGCACCACTCCCAGCGCCCGCGTGCGCCCATGCGCGGCCGACCACCGGCTTTGCCACCCGACTTGCCGCCGTAACCCGGCTTAACCAGGATGTGGGCCAGGATGACCAGCCCCCAGGCCTGCCAATAACTGATGGTCTTGAGGCCAAAAATGTCCGGCATGATGCGATTCCACAACAGCATCACCACCCAGCCGAATAGAAAGGCGAACAACACCGCCAGGGCCAGCCCTCCCACCACCATGCCAACTATGCCATACCAGGGGAACTTGCGTCCCGCTTGCTTCCAGCCGAATTTCATTCTATGCCTCCTCCAAAAAGATGTACAGTGATTGGCGCAGGCGACTAAGCGCATAGCGCTTGCGCGAGGCCAGGGTGTTGATGGGCAATCCGGTCTGTTCGGCCAGCTGACGCAGGCTGCGTCCAGCCAGGCAGTGCTGCCGGATGACCAGGGCCTGCTCCGGGCTCAGGTAGTCGATGGCCGTTTCTAAGGCGGCCAGCAACTCGGCGCGCAGCAGCTCATCGTCGACGCTCCGGAACGACGAGGCCAGCTCCAGTTCCAACTCATCGAGCGCCAGGCTATCCGGATGTCGGCGCGTCTGCCGCCAACGGTCGCGCAGGCCGTTGGCCGCCACCCGCCATAGCCAGCCGGCCAGATCGCGGATCGGCTCCAGGGCGTCGAGGTTGCGGCAAGCCCGGTAGAAGACATCATGCAGCAGATCCTCGGCACTTTCGGTGTCGACCTTGCTGCCCAGCCAAGCCAGTAGCCGGTCCTTCTGTTCATGGTAAAGACGCGTCAGGGCGTCAGGTTTTCGGTTGTCCATCAACTCCATAGACGCCAAGCGGGCAGTTTTTGTCTAGCAGGGTGTTGAAAAACGCGAATGCGGCTTTTTAACACTTCCAAAACAATCACAATTGCATAGCATATTCGCCAGAGTACTGGCGCGCAAGGTATGCGAGCGCCAGTACTCTGGCGAAAATTGTTAGGTTGTTGGAAAAGCAACCAGCTTTTTCAACAACCGGCTATCGGCTTTGGCGAAAGCCGGTTAGAATGGCGGGATTGCGCTACGGCTGACGCCGACTCCGGAGGTTCCCTATGACTAACAGGGTGTTGAAAAACGCGGATGCGGCTTTTCAACACTTCAAAAGCCGGTACAATTACGCAGCATAGCGCAAGCTATGCGAGGAATTGTTAAGGTTGTTGAGAAAGCAACCGGCTTTTTCAACAACCTGCTAATGGTACGATGATGCAGGCCTTTCACTGGTATCTGCCGGCTGATGGGTCGCTCTGGAAGCAGCTGACGGCTGACGCGCCAGCCTTGGCCGATGCCGGCTTCACCGCCCTATGGCTGCCGCCAGCCTCCAAGGGCTCCGCCGGGATTTACGATGTCGGTTACGGCCCCTACGACCTGTACGACCTGGGCGAGTTCAACCAGAAAGGCAGTATCCCCACCAAGTACGGCCGCAAGGACGACTACCTGCGCCTGATCCAGGCCTGCCACGGCCGTGGCATCCAGGTCTACGCCGATATCGTGCTCAACCATAAGGCCGGCGCCGATGCCACCGAGTCGGTGTGCGTCCACCGCGTCTACCCACACGACCGACGCATCGAATTTGGCGACAAAACCGAGATCGAGGCCTGGACGCGCTTCGACTTCCCGGCCCGGAGCGGAAAATATTCCGGCTTTACCTGGAACAAGCAGCACTTCGATGGTGTCGACTGGGACCAGCGGCGCGGTGAAGGCGCCATCTTCAAGTTCTGCAAGCCGGATTCGGCCTGGGAAAGCGTGGTCGGCGGCGAGGCTGGCAACTACGACTACCTGATGTTCGCCGATCTGGACTTCACCGAGCGGGCGGTGGTCGAGGAATTGAAACGCTGGGGCCTCTGGTTCCTGGCCGAGACTGGTATCGACGGCTTCCGCCTGGACGCTATCAAGCATATTAGCTTCGATTTCTTCCATGAATGGCTGCATGCCATGCGAGAGGGCACCGGCCGCGAGATTTTCACGGTGGGCGAATTCTGGTGTTACGACCGCACCGTGCTGGAACTGTACCTGGAATACTCCCACGGCGCCATGTTGCTGTTCGACGCCCCACTCCACCTGGCCTTCCACCACGCTTCGCGCCAGCCCAGCTTCGACATGCGCCAGCTGTTAACCAGTAGCCTGGTGGCTGAAAATCCCTGTCAGGCCGTCACGCTGGTCGACAACCACGACACTCAGCCACTGCAATCATTGGAATCGCCGGTGGACTTCTGGTTCAAGCCGCTGGCTTACGCCTGTATCCTGTTGCGTGAGGCCGGCTACCCTTGCGTCTTTTACCCCGACTGGTATGGCGCGTCGTACCGGGACCGCGGCGGCGACGGCAACTGCTATGATATCAACATCGCGCCAGTGCCGCAGCTGCCGGCCTTGCTCGCGCTACGGGCCAACCTAGCCTACGGCCGGCAGCGCGACTACTTTGACCACCCGCGCACCGTCGGCTGGACGCGGGCCGGCGATCCGGGATTCGCCAATTCCGGGCTGGCGGTGCTGATGAGCTCGGGCGACGCCGGCTGGAAATGGATGGAGCTGGGACCGGGCTGGGCTGGCCGGCGGCTGGTCGACCGGCTAGACCCGGCGCAGCCAGCGCTGGTGGTCAACGCCGACGGCTGGGCCTGCTTCACCTGCCCGGCGCGCGGCTTGTCGGTCTGGGTAGCCGGCTGATTACCAGGCTTTTGAAGTGTTGAAAAGCCACATTCGCGTTTTTCAACACCCTATTACTTGTCGCGTTTCCGGTTGCCGACCAGGTGGCAATAGCGCTACACTCAGGCTCATGGAACTACGAGACGAAGACGGCAGCCTCTACCAAGCGCTGCTGGAAAAGGACGCCCGTTACGACGGGTCGGTATATTACGCCATCAGCAGCACCGGCATCTTTTGCCGACCGGTCTGCACGGCCCGCAAACCGAAACAAGCCAATGTCCGCTACTTCGGCAGCGCCCGCGAGGCCATCAACGCCGGCTTCCGCCCCTGCAAGTTGTGCGCGCCGCTCGACTTCCCGGACAATATTCCGCCGGCCTACCGCGACCTGCTGCACGAGGTGACCAGCCAGAACGGCCTGCGGCTGCGCGACCAGGACCTGCGCCAGCGCGGCCTGGAGCCGGCCAGCGTCCGGCGCTGGTTCCAGAAACGTTACGGCCTGACCTTCCAGGCCTTCGCGCGTTCCTTCCGCCTAGCCGGCGCCTTCGACGCCATCCGCTGCGGCAGCCGGGTGCTCGACGCCGCGCTGTCGGCCGGTTACGACAGCGCCAGCGGTTTTTCCGCCGCCGTCAAGGAGTCCACCGGGCAGGCGCCGTCCGTGGCCAGCACTGGCGCTGGCGCCATCTACCTCAGCCGCTTCGAGACGCCACTAGGTACCATGGTGGCTGGTGGCTGGCAGGAACGCCTCTGCCTGCTCGAATTCGCCGACCGGCGGGCCCTGGAAACCGAGTTGGCTGACCTGGAGCATCGCCTCCAGGCGCGCGTCATCCCCGGCTACACCCCACTTCACGCCACCGTCGAGCGCCAGTTGCTGGAATACTTCCGCCGCCAGCGACGGGACTTCGAGCTGCCGCTGGCCACGCCGGGTTCCCTCTTCCAGAACCAGGTCTGGCAGGAATTGCGCGCCATTCCCTATGGTCAGACCCGCAGCTATCGCGCCCAAGCCACGGCCCTCGGTCGGCCGCAAGCCGTCCGGGCGGTGGCCAGCGCCAACGGCCATAACCGCATCGCCATCGTGATCCCCTGCCACCGCGTCATCGGCAGCGATGGCAAACTGGTTGGCTACGCCGGCGGCCTACCCCGCAAGCAGGCTCTCCTGGAGCTGGAAGGCGCCCTACCCGCCCGGATCTGAGCCAAGCCGCCGGGACGGGAATCGCCTGGCGTTGATTCAAGACTTGTCAGATTCGATAAACCGTGCTTTGATGAATCCATCACCAAGCCGACCCGGCCGGACAGCGGCCCAGACCTCAACCGGCGCAGGAGACCACCCATGATCCCGGAAATCACCCAGGCCGCCAACCTGGTCGGCAGCAGCCTTACCCAAGCCTCGGATACTATCTCCGGCATCCTCCAGAAGATCGAACGCTGGAGCAAGCTGCGCAGCGAGACAGCCTCCACCATCCGCCTTTTGTATCTTGAAGTCTGCCGCGACATCGAGCTGCTGGCGGTGCTCAGCGACGCCCGTGGCGAAGCAATCTCCTGGAACGACGGCCGCATCCAGTTTTTCGTGCGCAATTTCGACACCTCGGTAATGGAGATGGTGCTGCTCGGCACCGAAAAGGAAGAAGTCTACAAGAAGCTGTCCAACCGCGGCCGCATTACCGACAAAAACGACATTAAAGGCATCAAGGACCGCAACGTCCAGAAATACGAAAACGTGCTACAGGCCATCAAATTCATCTATGTGAAGATGGACCTGTTGCGCAAGCTGACCATTGAACCGGGTGAAAACGAGTTATTGGTGAAGGTTAAGGTGATAGAGCGCATGAAAAATATCGAGACCCGCCTGCTGTTGGCCCGCAAAATCCTGGGCGACCTGGTTGAGAATAAAGCTCTGGCCTGAGCGCCGGCCACGGCGAGCCCCTAGCAGGGTGTTGAAAAACGCGAATGCGGCTTTTCAACACTTCAAAAGCCGGTACAATTACGCAGCATAGCGCAAGCTATGCGAGGAATTGTTAAGGTTGTTGAGAAAGCAACCGGCTTTTTCAACAACCTGTTAGAACAGCAGCTGGACGCGCACCCCGGGAAAACGCAGAAAGTCACGGTCACCGGTAACCAGGCTGGCATCGTTTTCCAGGGCCAGGGCCGCCAAATGGGCGTCCGTTACCAAATTCCCGCCGGTACCAAGGACTAAAAGCAGATGCCGCAGGATACCGGCGTGCGCCTTGCCGGGATTGAGCGGCACCACCGCCGGATGCTCGCGCAGGTGATCCAGCCAGGCGCAGGCCTGGTCGACTGGCAAGGGCTGGGGAAAGACCCTGGCCGAGGTAGACAATCGCAAAAAACCAAGGTGGACCACCCAGGCCAGACCGAGTTCGTCGCTAGCCTCGTTGAGGCTGGACTCCAACCAAGCCTTGGCCGCCTCGTGGCGGGCCGACGTGGCATCCATGGCATAGAGCAAAATATTCAAATCGGGAATAGTCATTTGCGCAGGCTCATTTTTTCGGCGACGGCGTCAGCCTCCAGCTGGTCAATCAGATCCCAGGCCTTGCCATAATCAACCCGGGCTGGACCAAGGTCATGCACCGGGCAGACCCACTGTTCAACGGCCGGCGGTTTTGGCCGCTCCAGGCCAGCCAGGATGATCTTGTTCAGCACTTCCTTAATGGAGCTGCGCTCGGCCATTGCTAATTGCTGCACGCGAGTCATCAAGGCATCATTCAAATCACAAGTAGTTCTCATAGAGACATAATACTGCCGATTATTGAAAACGTCAATACACATTTAATATTAAAATATTTTATGCGATTATGCGCTTGAACCCATTCGAGTTTTGCGCCGTAACGACAACCGAGCCAAGCCGCCGGTCAGCGCCAGTACGCCGGAGGTGACAAAGAAGACCGCCGGATAGCCGGCTAGCGTGGCGACAGTAGCCCCCACCGCCGGCCCTAAGGCCATGCCGGCGCTGGAAATGGATGCCGACAGGCCATAGGTCGAGCCTTGCTTGTCCTTGCTGCACAAAGTGGCGATGAGGGCATTAATGCTGGGCATGGTGCCGCCCAGGAAAAAGCCCGACCCGAAACGCAGCAACAGCAACTGCCATGGCGCGGTCGCCAAGCCCTGCGGCAGGTAAAAAATGAAAGCGCCGGTCAGACACAGCACCAGCGTGCGGCCATAGCCGATCCGACCGGAGGACTTGCCGATGAAGCCAGCCGCCAGCGCGCCGGACAAGGCCCCCACCCCTTGGATAAGCCCCGACACCAGCCCCAGGGAGCGCGAGTCGCCGGCCAACTGGCGCACAAACAGGGTGAGCATCGATCCGACCACCGAGTTGGCGAACTGAACCGCAAAAATGGCGCCCATCAGCGGCAGAAGTGCCGGGATGCGGAACAAGGGTGAAAAATCCGGTATCGCGTTTTTAAGGAAGCTGGCGGTACGCGGCTTGGGCGTAAAATCCTCTTTGACGAAACGCAGGATAATGAAAGCGGCCAGAGCCAAGAGGCAGCTGGTAATGAGGAAGTTGGCGCGCGAACCGGCGACGAAGTGAATGCTGCCGCCTAGCAGCGGCCCAAGCGAATTACCCAAGTACACGGCCATCTGCATCAACCCTAAGCGGTAGCCGATCTCGGCGGCCGGGACGGTGGCGGCGGTCAGGACGGTAGCGGCGGCCACTGTCCCGGTTATCATGCCCTGCATGGTACGCAGCGCCAGGATCTGCCAGGGGGCTTGTACGAAGGTCATCAGGCCGACCAGAACGGTGCCGCCGATCATGGCCCGCAGCAGCATCAATTTGCGGCCGTAGCTATCGGCCAGCGCGCCCCAGATAGGCGCAAAAATGGCCATCGACAGCGAGGCGCCGACATTGACGAAGCCGGTCCAGAGGTTCAGCGCCGCCGTCTGGGTAACGCCCAGTTCCTTGATGAACAACGGGATGATCGGGTTGCTGGTGGCAAAGCCGGCGATAGCGATGAACTCGGCTATCCACATGGCGATGAAGGAACGTTTCCAGGTGGGCATGCCGCCATACTACACGCCGGCGCCGCAGCGCGGCAAGCTGGCTGGCCAGGTTACTGACCGGCCAGTAACTTGGCCCACCGTCAGGCCCGGGCGATGCGTCCGAACACCGATAAGCCCAGCAGGCGCTCGCGCACCGCGTCGTCGCGGCAGGCTAGGAGCTCGTCGTCCAGCAACCGCTTAGCCTCGGCGATGTACTCGTCGCGCTCGTCCTGGCGCAGGTAGTCGCCGCAGCTATAGCCTTCCGGCGAGCACTCCATCAACAGCCAGGCGAAGTAATAATAACGGGCTTCGGTCTTGCGCTCGCGGTAAATCGGAGCGGCGGCCAGCTGGCAGGCGTCGGCCACGAAAAAGCCGAAGCCGTCCGTCTCGCCGTCTAGTAGGCAAATCTCGGCCAGGCTAATCTGGC
>Ga0154509_132_pt4 | contig 46739 bp, 21 predicted proteins | sample RifGroE1_FD_115988 | JGI IMG/M metagenome (GOLD analysis project Ga0154509, IMG submission 115988) | Spirochaetes bacterium GWE1_60_18 | reverse complement strand
AACATTAAGCTGCATCCCCAGTACCCTAGTTTCTAATTGGCCAGAAATCTCGACCGCTGTCGGTATTACCCAAAGGATATAATCAGCCGGCTTGATATCGATTGTACCAAAATTACGGTCTTCATAAACCACGCTTTGGTAGCCGATACCGGGACCGGAAATGCTGTTCAATAAAACAAAAACTTCAAATTTGATATTGGCTGAAAAGGTAATGGCATCCATACCTAGTTTACTCATTACACCCGCAACCAGATCAGTCGTTCCAGGTATCAATTGAAGCAATAATGATACTACATTTACCTTAACCGCAATTCCGCCAGATACAATAAACCGTGTGTCTCCACCTACATAGGTCCAGGCACGGCCACCGATGTCGACCGCACTGGTTAATTGACGCATTCCGGTAAAAAGGGCACCTGCACCATTATGGCTGTAAGTTATTTCACGCGGGGCCTCGCCCGGTACAATAATTTTGGTAATTACCGCCGGCAAAACAAATGGGTTATATTCAAAGTGAATCTCACGTCCGTAGGCATCTGTTATGGTGGATAGCAAGCGATTACTATACGAAAAAACTATCTCATGTTTGCCGCTCGGATCAATAATTTTCGTGACGCAACCTCTACTGTTAAAAAGATACCGTGTGCCATCCTTAAGCGTCAGAACAGCAGCATTCATGCTCCAGGCTGCAATAATGCTTGCGGGTTTATTAATATTCAAAGACGTTACTTTTAAGTTCCGCCTTGTCTGGAACACCATAAATGAAAAGTCGCTGCCTTGATGACATTTCAGGGAAATAGTTCTGGAAGCACCTAAATCTGACGCCGTAACAACTTCCATGTCTTCAAAGGTATAAAAGCCGCCATCTGGCAAGCGCAGCATAATAGAGCCGGTGCTATGCCGAACATATGGTAAGTTTAAACGCCAACCCGCGCCCATCGAATAAGCGTAGTCGCCACAATTCATCAATAACGAATCTACATATGCTTCCAGGTTTGCCAAGGCATTACTGGAAAGCGACCCAAGCACTTGCGCGCTTAGATCTTTGATCATGGCGGCATTGCTCATTGCTGATAAATTAATGCCAACAGAGCCTGCAATAGCCAAACCAAAAGCATCCGACCGCGCAGTGGCTGTATCGTAGCGTCTGGATAGAGTAAAATCAAAACCATCAGGACCTGGCAATGTGAATTCAGTCATTTCAGTCATGACGGTGCCGCCTGCCGGCGAAATCGACAATCCGGCATGTGCGGTAGAAGGCGCCATAGGGCTAAACTGCACGCTGCGTAGCGATTGCGGGTCAATATCCTCCAACATAGTAGGCTGGACAGCAAAATTGGTAAAGTGATTGGTATGAAAGTAAATCTGGTTAGTAACAGGGTCAACCATGGAATTGGGCACGCGCACCCATCTACTCCATTCGGTATCAAAATAATAGATACCCAAGTTTTCTTCAGGAAAACCCTCAGGCACAAGTGCAGGGTTGTAGCCCAAAATGCAAGCAAATTCTTCTTTGAACGGAACATTGGCCTCGGCAACTAGTTCACCGTTTTGGGCTACCATCACATCAAAACTGTAGATAGGGCTGATGATCGGGAATACAGCCAATTCCAACATTTCATCACTACTTACTTCGGTGATGGTTACAGAGACGATACCCTCTGGTAAGGCTTCTGGCGGAATAATCATGGTAACGTTATCGTAGAGAACCACCACACCCGCTTCGTTGTATGTTTCGGTTGCTTCGCCAGGAGTGCCTTGAGTTCTTGTAGCTTGGGAGCGATTACCGGCGCGGTCTATGGCAAGCACCTCGAAATAATAGTCGCGCCCGTTGTCTAAATTATCCCAGGGCATCTCGGCTTCGTTGCAGCACCGCACTATATCATCGCTAGAGCTGCTTAAATCTATGCCTAATTCCGTCACTTGGTAGATGACAGTATCCGGGCTCGATTTAAGCCATGTGAGCTTAAGAATGCCATTGCCGGGGATTAGTCCAACCTCGTCCAGCGCCATTGGCGGTGTAGTATCGATATAGGCTTGAGTAGTCCCAACCGTAGAATTCCCTACCCTGTCTATCGCCTTGACCGCGATGTTGTGCGTCCCATCGGTTAGAGTTGGCAATGTGTAAGGACTTTGCGCGACAAAGAAGTTACCGCTATTTATGGAAATTTCGTAATGATCTACTCCACTCAGTCTATCGGTTGTAGTGAAACTGAGCACCGGACTAGTGGTACTTGTCCAGCCAGAGGGGGTCAGCAAAGGCTGGAAAGCCTCAGGAGAGCTGGCGTCGCAATAGAGAGTCAAACTGCTTGGGCTAGAATAATTCCCCGCCTGGTCAACCGCAGACAGCCTTAGAGTATTCCAGCCTTCAATCAGAGATATTTGTACGGAAAAATTGCTGCCTTCAATTGGATACAGTCTAGACTCAATGGAAACCCACGATTGAGTAGCGTCCTGCACTGTTCCTCGCAACGTGACGGAAAAACCTTGGATCTGTGAATTTGACGTCGGCGAAAGTATGGCAAGATTCGGAGCAATTGAATCGCGGATAATCGTAATGGTACCAGTGACGGTCCGCCCCATTGCATCTTTCAGTTCAATGAAAACATCGTTCGATCCTTCAACCAGTTCTATTAGGGGACTTGTGAATCTATCCCCCTCAATTGTTGCCAAGGAACCATTGACTGTAACTGTCAGTGGTTTTACCCCCATAGCAAAACCACTGACCTGAATGTTAGGTTGGGACGTGACTGATCCATCAACCGGCGAAGTGATCACTAGCGATGCTGGTTGTGAATAACTGACAACTTTACAATAGAAGGTATGGATTATCCGCCCGCTTTGCCTTGAACGCACGACGAGTGGAACCAGGTTAAAACCTTCCTCAACAGGGATTGTAACCGAAAAACGTCGTCCACCTATAACCGCTGGCACGCCGCCTATTTCAAGTACGAAGGAATTATTTGCACAGCGCCCAGAAATAGTCGCTTCTAGGCTGGCAGTATAAATCGTATCGTTGCCGTTATCCAATTCAATTAAATAAGAATCTCCGCAAAAGACCCTTATCTCATGGCGGGTTACTCTGCCTTTTTGGTCTGTCGCCTCAATACAGAGCAGGGCGTCCTCGCCATCCAAAACGTTTAGCAGTTGCGGCATAAGCGAAAAGTAATTCCTGAAAACGTTTGCGCGGATTCCATTAATTGTTACTGTTGCAGCCGGATTATCCACAAAACCGATTATCGGCAGGGCAAGGTTTAATAGCGGTATTCCGAGAGCAAAGAAGCTAGGCTGGAGCAATTTGATTTCCGGAGCATGATCTTCGGTAGGGCTGGCAATGATTCTGATTTCTGCTAACCCCGAAGACCAATTGATCATTTTTATGCCATTGATTTCAGATTCACATTGGAAAATTTTGCGCAGTGAGTTTGAATCGGTAGAATAAAGTTCGACCCATTCATCCGTCAGTTTGTCTTTTATAAAAAGCTGCGGGAAACTGCCGTCGATAGAAAAAACTTCAATCCGGTATGGTAAAACAGTTTCATTAAAAGTAAAATCGTGCTCACCGCTAATAGCAACAGGGCTAAGAATAGCGCCATCACTTAAGCCTGTAGCGCCAAAATAATTTTTCCGATAACTGCCACTGGGCACGGTACGTGCCAGAAGCAGGGTATCCTGGTGTGCGCGGGGGATTATGCGCAGATAATTATCGCCAGCCCATAACAGTGCCTGAGGCAGGAAAAATTGGTATAGTTGACAGTTTTGATCAGATAAGGTCGGCTGCGCAGACAATTGAAAACCGTTAACCTCAATTGACAGACTTTGAATATCATTGGGCGCAGTAACAATCTCGATGATCCTATCGTCAAGATCAGCATGAGTAAATGAAAAATTCAATGGCTCTGAAAATGAAACAGCGTTTGTGCAAATTGGTACATAGGGATTAATCGAAGCGCGTCCGGTACCCCATACCTCGACTTCATTGATACCGTAAACCGTAGCGTTGCGATTATTTTCATAAACCAGGCGAACTGCAGTAGCAAGGCTGAACTCCGCCTCCAACTGATACCAACCTGCCAAGCCAAGCTGTGGCACGGTACCAGCGTCGTGCCATTGCCCGTTTGACTTGACTTGGATCCTAATACTGGCGCTTCGTTGCGCTGCAAGGTATAATCGAATAGCTTCAAGGTCACTCGTTTCCGCCAGTGTCAATTCAACCGTCGGTTTCGCGGCTACTGTTGGCATAAACCAACTGCGAGTATCTGCAGGGGAGCGTGCATTCTCCGCATCCGCCCCGAGTGCGGGACGTTGCTCTCTTCTTTCAATCAGATAGCGCTCAACGTACCGCAATTCATCCAGTGGAGCATTCCATTCGGCTACTTGGTCTTCAGTTAGCTGATCGGCGGACTGATTGATTTCCATCGTAGAAGCTGCATCTTGTGAGCTAAACAACCTTGAGCTGATAGAAACCCCCGTCCAGGCAGTCAATGGGTTTCCGTCACTCAACCAAGCCAAGGGATACCAGGCAGAGGATAGAACATTAGCTGAACTACCCGCGATGCGCAGCGCACGGGTGGTATTGGCTAGGGGTTCTCCCAGTATTTCTATTTCATTTATTTGAGTTGTTGCACCGTTAGCGCCGAGCACGCGCAGTGCGACTGCATCAACTGCAATATCCTCAAACGAAAGATCTATAATTGCATTGGCCCAATTGGCGCCAGATAGAGTGCCTTGGGCGTATGGAAGCCAGACCCCACCAGATAAGAACTCGAAAACGATCTTGGCATCGGAAGGCGCATTACCAGAGAGGCGAATGCCATACATAACTGTCGGGGTTTCGAAATAAGCCTCTATGAAGCCTGTCGCCTCTCCCGTATCAAGCCGCCATGCCGTAGCCGAATTATTGTCGAACGCCTGCTGTGCAGGACAATCCACGGCCGTGGTCGTTGAGGCTACCAGGCGCTGTATACCAATGCCGCCTGGCTCAGCCGCTGAAAGCAACATTGGAGTTGCAACAAGCACACAGACAAGTAGCAGTCCGGATAATTGGCTGATTATATCAAATTTATTTTTCATGGCCTTATTCTCCTGTATTCCCAAAGTTACCTGGCAGGCTGTTGATTTGGGCGACGTCCAAAACGGTTTGGGCGGTATCGTAGTAGGCATAGATATTGCCAAGGAAGTAGCAACCTTGCACTGTTGGATCAGCGTTTACTTCTTCCTTGATCGCATATTCGGCATTGCCAATAAAGCGACAGTTGGTAATTACTTGCCCTGGGTTCAGGCAGTGAAGGCCTATGAGGTTATCCCTGAATTCGGCGTTGCCTAATTGGGCAGAACAGCCTGGCATTAGAGTCACTGCCCTGGTCGCATTACGGATAACACAGTTCTGAAGGTTGCCTACCCCAACGAGTACAATCCCTGACCAATATTTACCTGGATCCCGCTCCATAAAGAGCGCGCCAGCCGCCTCCAAGGTCCCTTCAATCCGTAGTTCATGATCCCAAAGTGACACATAATTGCCGCCGACTGACACTAGAGTGCCGTTGGCAATGGTGAGCCGCAAGCCATTCGGTACCACAATATCACCGAGAATCTCATGGCTGCCTTGCCAGTACTCATCAACGAATAAACTGCCAACCCTGGTATTTCGAACTTGTACAACCGTTCTCGCATTAGTTACCTTGCCGTCATGGTCGGTAACCGTGATAACCAATTCGTAGCTCGTTATTGGCTGCCATACATCGAGGTGATAATAGCGGTGATCTGGTAGCGCCATGTAACTGATGGGACTAGCATCGCCGAAATCCCAAGCCCACTGCAATTGGTCTTCTAACGAAAGGTCAGGATATTCAGCTGCATCTGGATCAAGCACCCTCAGGTATTCCCGTAAATTCAATGGACGGCCGGGCGTAGTATAGATTAGGCTGTCGATATCAACGATTGGAGCAGCGTTAAAGCGGATGCGCTGCCGGCGTTCGCTTGTTCCGCCATTACCGCTGTTGCCAGCCTGATCAACCAAGGTCGCGGTCAGATAATAGACGCCAACCTGTGTTTCATTAAATGTGTATTCGTACAATAGCTGCCCGTCTGCTTCCAGCGCTGGATAAAATATGCGCGTACCGTCTGGCTGGATTAAGCACAAGGTAACAATTGCATCCTCGCTAACGGACCAAGCTATTGCTTTATGCCCATCATTCACAACGATAGTAGACTCTGGATGCGGGAAATCGATGGCCGGAGCGATGGTATCAACCATAAATGGATTTGAGTAGCCTGGCTGGGACCATTCCATGGCTCCATTGCGGGCTTGTACGGCCAGACGATACGACATCCCTTCCATGAGATCAAGGGAGTCGAAATCATGATTGCTTAAGGAAACTACCGGGATAAAGCCAGTCAGTGGTTTTGATATCCAAGTCGATGGCTCCGTTTGGCCAACCTGCACCAAACCATACCGATACAGGTTGATTCCGCTCTCGCCATCCTCAATGTGCAAAGAGCTCCCGCTGATTAGAGTTACGGATCTTGCATAGCTGTCGCAAGCGACAATTGGTGTAGTCGGTATTGTTTTATCTACCAGTATGGAAGAGCTAACTAAGGCGTTTGACCATAAGCCGTTGGAATTCTTGGCGCGCACCCGAATGTACAGTTGACTGCCATCGGTTATCGCAACCGCCAAAACAGTGAACGGTACCGTAGTATCGAGAGCGCCATGGCTCTGGATGACCGACACCCACCCTTGGGTGTAAAGAGAGGAATTATCTACACTGCCTATGGCATATTGAAATTCGGCAATATTTGATAGATCGTCAGAAGCGTCAATTTTAATACGCAGGCTATTGGAAACATAGGCGGGATAGTTGAAATTCTGCAAAACCGGCGGGCTCAAATCATAAACGATAGACAAGCTCACCTTCGTATCGGACCAAAGTCCATTTGCACCCAAAGCCCTGACAACAAGCTGATAAGAGCCTTCTACCAAATCCGCCGCGGGTTGATAATAGGTGGTCGCCAACCCCACTGAACTAAAGTCCGCGGTGGCCAGCTCGCTACCGCTTGGAATAAGCGCTACCTCATATCCCTGAATTGGAGAAAAACTGCTCGTAGCCTCCCAATCGAAGAAAAGCCCCTCTGGACTAGCGAAGCCTGAAAGCCTGGTAATTGTCGGGGCATAAGTATCCAGAACAACTCCACTCGTAAAACCATGCGAGTCCAAGCCGGCGTTATTATGAACAATTCCCTTAAAAATGATAATGCTGTCAGCTGGAAGAGGTTCCGTTCCAAGATCAATAATTGCCTCATTTGGCGAATTCCAAGCAAGGCCTGATAGATCAAGGGGAACGTACCACTCCAAGTTTTCATCAAGCCTTCCAATCCGCGCTTCATAGCCATCGATTTCAGAGACTGTTTCATATGCTTCAATGTAAAGCTTGAGATCCTCATCGCTTACCAAGTAATTGGCGTCCGGGCCGGCGGCGGTGTTCGACAAGCGAACCAGGGACAAGAAAGGAGCCGTAGAGTCGCACACAATTCCATTCGAGATGCCAATCGCGCTCAGCCCTGCGGCGTTTGTCGCCCTGATAGCTATAAAAACAATCTGACCGTCAGGACTCCCAACATTGATTCCGGAGATTGTCTTCACCAACCCGACATCATGCCAGTCTGCAAGAGTAAAATCAGTCGTGTTCAGGCTTGTAGCGTACTCATAACGCACAATGGGACACTCTGGATCTTCCGCACTCCATACCCAAGACGCACTCAGGCCATCCTCGCTGGCTTGCGCCGTATTGATTGCCCCACCTTGATCCTGCACCTGCGGTGCCGGCGGTGGCGTAGTATCAAACACCGTAACGGGCAAGCGGCTTTCGACAGCAAGACCGGCGGCATTAGTAAAGCGTAAACTAAAGTAAAGCCTATCCCCCGATGTAATGAGGCTAACGCCTTCAGTGTCTAAAAGACTGAATGGAATTGCCACTCCTAGAGCTACTGGCACCAGGTCCTGCCAGCCATCACCTACGACTTCGAAAGAGCCATCGTCACGTGCGCGTTGCGTCAATACTTCAACCCGGCCGATGCCTGATTCTGGATCTTGCGTCTGCCAGCTGAAAGCCGCATTAGCGGTGGTAAGATAGCGCGGCGCCAAAACCTCATGCAGAACCGGCGCAGTCTGATCGATTGTTACACCGAGGCTTGTGGCCACGCTGGAATAAGAGCCTTCAGCTAATTCCGCTTGTACTTCGAAGAAATAAGTTTCTGCCTGCAACAACGACAAGCCGGTGGCGGTGGCGTTTGTAGCTGGCGTATTTGTCCAATCGCGCACAACGGCTTTGTTGGTGTCAATGATCCGGTAACGATAGCCCAGTACGCTGCCCGTACCAGCGTAAGACCAGCGAGCGGCAAGGCGTTCGGCATTGGCTGAGTAGGGACCTTCGTCCCAAACCAAGACGCCATCAGGCTTAACAATCGCGAAAGAAAGACTGGCCTCTTGCCTTTGCGCCACCAGTCCAACTCCATTTAGTGCGCGACAGGACACATAGCAAATGCCAGTGTAGGAGGCTGGCAGCGTGATGTTAAACTCCGCTTTGCCATCAGCAGCGGGTTTTCTTAGCCAGCCGCCTTCTGCGCTAGTCAGCAACTGGGAAATATCGGTCTCGCCAAGGCTTGACCCCAAAGCCACTTGCAACTCGAGAATACCGCTGTCTACATCCAGGGCGGAAAGCGTAAGTCGAATCTGCTCGCCGGCCAAGGCGGCACCGAGCGAACTTTGGACTGTATACATTAAACCTTCTGGCGCTGAAGCGTCAAACAATAGCCAAGGGCTATGGTCCAACGTCGATAGGCCGGCATCATTGGTGGCTTGGACTGCTATTCGGTAGGACATACCGTCAATCGGCACGAGGGCGGATTGTGCTTCTGCCCAACTGGCTTGCCACTCGAGGAGTTGTCCTTCGCTTTCTAGCGCGTAACGTATGGTTAGGTCGGATTCCAAGTCTTCCGCCACATAATCGACTATCAACTGATCAAACTCTGTGATGTACAAGCGCCCGCTTGCGTTCCCAAAACCCGCAACAGCCAGAGACGTGGTGGGCGGGGTAAGATCAATCGCGATATCCGCCTCGGCTACATAGACAGCAGAAATGTTTCCAGCCCAGTCAACCAGCTTGGCCGCCAAGTAATAATTCTGGCCCGGATCACCAGAAAAAAGGACCACCACATTACAGAGCACAGAGGTGTTTGGCGGGAAGGGCTGTTCCGAAAGATTGGGAACCGAGCGCACGGTTGTGCTACTCCACGCCCCTGATGGCAAGACAGCCGGATCAGTCGTCCACGCATACTGAATCGAGTGTATGCCAGAATAGTCATCAAAGAGCGCCAGTTCGACAGGAACCAGATTGCTGGCGAAATTGTCTTGCTTGAAGGTCAGACCGCGGATGGATGGTACTGTGTAATCCAATCCAAGAGATGGAAGACTCCAGCTGCCTTTGTTTCCGGCCACGTCAACGGCTTCGACATGCAGTTCATAGCATTCTTGATCGACCAAAGCGCCAACATTCACGCTATAACCTGCACCAGGGCCTTGAGGGACAATGGTGAGATCAGTGCAGGTCTGGGTAGCCCGGTTAACAGCATAAGCCTGCATGCTGCCCAGACCGTTGTTATCGGTTATGCCAAGGCTGAGCCCCGTAGCGTTGCTGTACAAGCCAAGCTTATCGATCAACACCACGACAGGTGGCTGTAAATCCATGGTAAAGTATTGAGGAGCAGTTTGCACCCTAACCTCAGCCATATTAACAGGCTGGCTGATGGTTTCGACATACCACGAATATTGCACGCCGTCCTGCAAATCCACCGGAAGCGTAACACTACACGCCGTCCCTGTGCTTAACTTTAGGTATTCAGATTGCCCATCGGCCTTTAGAAAAACTTCATACTGTAGTGCATCAAGATCGGCATCGAAGCTTGGCGACCAGGTTAAAACCGTTGTACTACATGCATAAGCGCCATTGGCTGGCAGCAGATTGGTAGCTGGTAGCGGTGGCAGATCGGCGCTCGAATCTGCTGGGAAGTCAAATTCCGCGCCTGTTGCGCAGAGATTCCCGTCCGAAGTCCTTGAAACCAAGTGATATGTCAGCTGTTCATGGGCATCGAGATGTTCATTGCGTAAAGGATCTGTGTTGCCCGCGATATCCCCCAACGCTGTCCAAACTCCGAGTATTTTTAATTCAATTACCTGGTAGTCAGCGCCGGCAACGGTAAAGGCATGGTAAAGATTGATAGTAGTTTGATCTTCTGCAAACTCATAACCAGCATTTGCCGTCAATATCTCACCTAGTTCCACATAGGTATACACCGTCTTTGAGGCGGCGGTGCGGTTCCCGGCCAAGTCGACTGCAGTGACCGTAACTTCAATGGCGGTATTCTCTGGCGCGTCCACTATAATAGCTGCCATATTGTTTGGCAAAATGGGTAATTCACGAGACTCGTTCGATTCTGGGTCGATACAGGAAATTTCGTAATGGTGAACCGAATCACCTGACGACTGCTCGTTACTTGGCACCCACTCAATCACCGGACGGCGTTGGTCATTATACGTATAAGGTCTAATAAATGGAGCTGCCGGTGCCTTCCGGTCGAATAATACTGTTTGTGTCCGAACAGTGCTATTTCCAGCCGAATCATTCACTCTGACAGTGATAGTTTTACTTGCATATTCTCCAGGCTGCACAGCACTAAGCCAGAACTGAACTCTTCCAGAAAAGAGGGTTTTTACCGAAGTTTCACTTAAACTGATATCAATTGACCCCTGAGTTGGATTAAGTAATGCACTACTAAAACTATTAACTGAAAGAAGAGTAAAGCTATTCGGCTCAGGTTCTTCTGCACCTTCCCAAATCTGGATACTGGATACTCCGGCACTTTCATCTAAGACGCCATTCCACCAGACCCAAACTTCATTATGGTTTACGGCTTCAAGCGGGTAGAAATTATCTTGCAAGCCAATACTAATGGTACCAACAGCTGGAGCAAGATTATCGAACATCAATGTAAATTCTTTCAATGACCGTGATGTTGCGTTTTGGTCATTGCCGGTACCCCAGACTTCTTTTAATTCAAAGTATGCTCGGTATTCGCCATTCAAGGTACCGATGATGGCACTAGATAGGTTAATTGAACTAGAAGCAGCACACCAATCAGTCTGACTTGGAAAATACGATGCCTGATCACCATATTTCGGGACAAGGACTAACCGGTAAGATATAGCGTCTCCCTCTGGGTCATACCCCTCTATTATTTCTTGGCCGGTACCGTTTCGCATAGAAAAGGTATAGCTATTACCACTAACCAGCCATACTATACTCGGAAGAGGCAAGCCATCAGTTGAATTAAACGTTCCAAGTGAAATGTCAGTTTGCTTAATGTCAATATTGTACTGCGGTATATAATTAGGAACTGGAGCGCCAGCGGAATATACTGAGTATAAAATTATACCGGGCTGTGCAGGAGGTGGCGCCGAAGCCTCTAAGGCACTATGGGTGCCAATTCTGAATTTTAATAATTGGTGCGCGTGATTAATGTTTATAGGAAAACTAAGGGAACCTGGCGAGCTTGTCAAATTATAAAAGCCATTATCAGGTGAACGACCAAGAATTGTTCCAGCAGTATTCGACCACTCTACTACGTACCCTAAAGAATTTGCTTGCTCCAATAAATATTTATTTAGACTTGGATTTGGCAGCTGAATACTATCAGTTACACTACATGAATAGGATTTAATAGAATTGAAATTAATACTTGGCGCAATTTCAACATCACCCATCTGGGCTATTTGAGGAATTGAAAAGGAAAATGATGGCGATACGCTAGCTGAGGTTTGATTATGGCCATCAGAAGCACCAAAGGAAAAAGAAAAAGGATACACCTGCCCACGAGTTATTGAGCTGGTACCTGTAGGCCTAAAAAGATATGGCAACACGGGTGAATCAACACTTGCATCAAAAGTAAAATAGTCCGAAGAAAAAACAGGTCTTACACTATAGTTTTTCAATCCAAAATTTGGTGTTGAAGTTGGCAAGTCGAAAGGTAGATTCCAATTCATTGTAATACCGGCAAGCCAGGCATCATCAGCCGAGTCCGTAGTGATTGATATGACTGGTTTATTGCCACCGATACAACCGGTTACATTGGGGGGAGCTATGTCTTTATAGACAATTACCGACCCAGAAAAGCCGGTTGAACCTAATTGATCCACGGCGCGAATTCGGATTGTATTGCTACCACTTGATGAATGCAGCCTGTTGAAATCTATAGTATAAGTAGTAACGTGTCCGATGTTTAAATATGCTGAATTATTAATTTGAATTTCATAATGTTCAATTCCTAATTTGCTGTACGGCGCATTCCAACTAACTACCACATTCTGCGTAGCATCAACAATAGTTTTATCTATCGCAATACCAGAAACTTGATCTGGCTTGAAAGCACTCGCAAGAAGATGGCCAAATGTTCCATTTACATAAGCAATATTGGGATCATTTGAAAAATGAGCACGGATCTCTATTCTAAATTCATCCAATGGACCTCCAGAACCTACCAAACCAGGAATTTCATATTCTAATGGCTGACTTGGATATATCGTTGCTAAAGGTGTCGCAGTCCAAAAATTCCATCCAATAACAGTGTAATAACTCACCACTGCCGTATATTGCGTAAACCAAACCGTGTAATTGAACGGAGCTGGGGGATCCCAAGTAATTTTGGCAACACCAGGTTTAAAATATGCTGTCTTATCATTGTCCATTGTAGTAAAAACAGACCATATCTTTTGGTTCTGGGGTGCGCGTGAAGGAGTATCCCAAGAACTAGGAAAATAACAACTCCAATTAGGATTTCTGAGATAAGCATCTTCTGCAATTGCCACACCCGTAATCATAAAAACAACAAGCACTATAAAATATTTCTTCACAGCAGACTCCGATCTTACTCATTTAGCTAATAACATCAAAAGCTGGTAATTGATTACCTATGGGGCAAATTGTATAATATCAACATTTTCTATTGTACTGGTCGCAACAGACATTGTAACCCCAAAAGCAAGCGCCTCTTGGCGATTATGCGCATTATAGGCTCCAATATACTCGATCATGCTGCCAGGACCACTACTTGCATCTATCCAAGTAGTCCTGAGCTTAATTGCACCTAAAAAGGATTTAACCCAATAGGTAGTGGTCGTCACAGGCGCTAAAGCAGTATTAACGAAGCCAACGCTAATATGCGAATAAAGGCCATAGGAATCAATCGCATGAACCATCCACAATGAATTATTTCCTTGCGGTATCGAAGCATTATCGAGAGTCAGATTTCCGGAAACATCGGCTTGATAAGTTGGTTCTCCAATGGGAATAGTGATGCCAATCAAGCTTTCGGCGGTATTTACATTGGGGTTAGCTGGTCGGGTAGTTCCACCATAATATCCAGCTTCAAACCCTAAATCATTTCGCAGGCTGTAAACATATAAATAGCAGTCCGCATCCGAGGCTAGCACCTTTATATAAAAATGAAAATTTCCTACTGTTCCTTCATATAAAAGGCTTTTTACAATCAATCCGGAGTCAACATTTTTTAGGCATACACCTGAAAACCGCTCATCGGCATTATTGCCATACGCATAGTACTGATCGATCGGAAGGCTGCAATCCAAAGTACCGCTATACTCGGTCAGGATTAAGGGCTTAATCGTGATTTCCGATTGCTCGAAACCAGGCTTGCTACCTCTGGCTCGAATCGAAAAGGAATTATTGCCATGCGCTGTTGAGTCTAAAATGAAAATATGATTGTCAGTGATACTGAAGTTATACTCAAGACCGCTTTCCGGTATAGCATCGACGTTAATAAAATACGACGCATCACTAGTTACGGGAGTCTCCAAGGAAAAGTATAAAACCGGCATGCCAAATGAATTCAGGTAAATATAATCATCAAATACAACCACCGGATCAGCAACCTTCAGAGTATAGGTCTTTGCTATGCAAGCCGAGTCGGCTAGAACCGCATGAAACGTCATAGCCTTGACAATCGTGCCAGTCGTATCAATAGTTATCGGACCAGTATAAGCTGGGGATGTTTCGATGGGATCGGAATTGTCGGTGGTATAGCGGATAATCGCGCCATCTGTCGGCGTTGTCAGGACGAGTTCGAGGACATCGTTATAAACGCCAGTCTCAAAGTTGAACACCGGGGCGGTGGCCGTGCCAATCGAAAAATCAACACTCACCTCGCCCGAGGCTTCGCAATTAGGCTTGAAGGCGATGGCGCGCAGGGTACACGTTTCCGATACTTGCATCGGCACAGAATACTGGGGAGATAAAAGAGTTGGAGTAGAACCATTAAGCGTATAATGAATGTCCGCGCCTGGGGTTGCGCACTCTATGGTAACTTCAACCGGGTTCAGGCTGGTTCTGGCGGCGTTATCAGCGGGTAAAACAACTGGCTCAGCCACTTGAATGGCATAGCCCTGACTGGAAACCAGGGATAGAGCATAGCCATCGGCCTGGGCAATCGCCTTTACCGTGCCATTGGCGCTGACAATGATCGGATCGGTATATACGAGCGATTCAGTACTCGGATTTTGGCCGTCAAGCGTATAATATATGGTAGCGCCGACCGTAGCGCAGGTAATGGTCACCGAAACCTGGCTAACTTGGTCCATTTCATCTGGTGAAATAAGCGGTGTAGCAGCGCGTTCGCTTAGAGTCGTAATAACGTAGCGCGCAGAGGATACAGACGAGGCATTTGCTGCAGAAGTATAAGCAATGGCTTTTACATCCGTTGTCTGGGAAATGCTGATAGGCGCAGAATATAGCAGAGAATTTTGAGTTGGGATGGAGCCATCCAAGGTATAACGGATAGTCGCCCCCACCGAATCGGAGTCGATGGTCACCTGGACAGAATCCTGATAGGTTCCGGCAGCCGGCGAAAAGACTGGGGCGAGAACTGGTTCAGGCAAACCAGGATTGGGGCAGGCTGCCAAAACAAGAACGAGTCCGACTAACCACAAGGATTTCTTCATCATGCACCTCAATAAAACAGAATGGCTATATTTGCGTTTGACTATGTCACGCAGGTTGTTGAAAGGTGAGTTACCAGTGTATCCGAGCTAAAATCGTCTTCTAAGTACTCAGCATGGATATCGTCGGTTAGTAGGCAGAGCTAAGTTGATTGAAAGTGCGTTATATTAAGGCATCACTCAAAAGGCTGTCAAGACCAAAAATAGAAAAAAGGATTTAAAAAAATAGAAAAAAGGATTTAAAAGCAATAAAATGATTTTTTATCTATAGAAAATAAAGATATCGCGTTAAATCCATATTATACTGGCCTCTCAGCCATCGCCTCCGCCTCACTACGGCACTATTGTATTTCAGCCGCAGGGAATGGTTCAGGTAGTCGCTGGCCGACAGAATATCCAGTATGTCGAATTCGGTGATGTCAGCAAGCAGCTGGCTGCCTTTGGACACCGCCAGGGCGGAGCGCAATGACGTGTACAGTAAGCCGGGATAAGCATCGTTCACCAAGCCTGATATTGGCGTTCTACACCGGGAAACGAAAAAAAGCCCGCCGCTTTCGCGACGGGCCGCATAATCACCTAATCTTAACTCAGGCCACTACCAGCAATTCAACCGGGCTGCTGCACACCCGCGGCTCCTTGACCTGGTAGTCGCCGGATGAATACTGCGACACCAGCTCCAGCCGGCAGGACTGGCCGACGGCCAGCTGGTCCGGCACGAAGAACTCGAGCTGGCCGGGCCGGTTGCAGGTGATGTAGCTGGCCGGCACCTGGATGCGGACGGCCGCGTCCAGCGTATCCACCAAGTAGATGCCGACGCGCGGGTCGTCGCCCGTCACGCGCAGGCGCTGGCCGCTCAGGCGCAGCGACCGGCCGGCCGTAATCTGGCTGTCGGCCTGGCCGCTGAACAGGTCGACGATGCGGTTGATGAAGCCGCCCGGCTCGGCCTTGCTAACGCTGGCGGTGGACAGGTTGGCCGTAATGGCACGGGCCTCGGCCGTCGGCGTGCAGCGCAGCTCGAAGCGGTTCAACTCCGTCGGCGAGGGATTGTCGCCACAGACGCCGCCCTTGACGCCCAGGTAGACGGTGCAGATGTCCAGCACGTTGACGGCGCTGCCTGTGGCCAGGAGGCGCAGGATCTCGGTCTTCAAGAGGCCGGCGCAGTACTGGATGGTCAGCGGCCGGACGCTGGTCTCATGCTCGCCGATGTGGGCGATGATGTTGGCCAGGTTGATGGTCTGGCTGTTGCGCTGGACGCGGCCGTAGTATTCGTTGCGGGCCACGGGCAGGCTATTGCTGTGCAGAATGACATTGAGCTTGCGCTCTTCGGTAGTAAATGTCGTGTTCATGATAAACTCCATGGTATGGTAATAGGCTTTCCCAGGGAAGGCCTGGATGGTAAACTAAAGATCCATCACTCGTCGCGGAGCGCTACAAGGCCGCTCCTGTGCCAGAAGCTGCGTCAGAAGGCCTGTGGCCGTCTGACCTTGGTCATAAACCAGGCTTCCCGTAAAACCGCTCATTCCGGGCTCTGTCAGATTCTTCTCATGGTGCACCTTCCTTTCTTGGTTTTGGGGCTATGGTCATCCGGCGACGCTGGTTCAACCTGGCCAGCCGGCTCATTCATGGATCCGCTTTCGCCTTCCTGCGTAATACTAGTATAATAATTATCACAATAAATAGTAACATGAATTTGTGAAATTTTATTGGTTTATTTCACAGGCGGAGGGACAAGAGCTGATGGTGCAATTATTCACAGGAATATTGAAAAACCGGCTGGACCAGGCGGCATTGATTCCGGAACAGTGCCTGGCTGCGTTTGTCCATGGTGCGTCGATAACGTTATCCATGGTGCGTCGATAACGTTATCCATGGTACCTGGATAACGTTATCTATGGTGCGTGGATAAGCTTGTCCATGGTGCATGAACAAGGTAGCGGCAGTGGCGGGAGGCCTTCAGCGCTCGGCGACGGTAAAGCCGCGCTCCAGGCGGTTGCCGCTACCGTCCACTAGCACCAGGCGGTGTGGCCCCGGTAGCGGCCGGACCGCCAGGCGGTGGTCCCCCTGGGTCTGGCCCAGGTAGTCGTCGTCCAGGTGCCAGAAGATGACGGCGCCAGACTGCCGGTGGACGGCGCGGAAGACGGCCAGGCCGGGCGTGCCGTCCAGCTCCACCGGGATGAACAGGCTGCTGCCGGGTTCCGGCGCCACCAGTTCCATGACGCTGGCGTCGGCCGGCTGGCAGCCGGGCAGCCAGGGCGGCAGCGGGCGGTACTCGAGGTGTTCGCGCGCGTAGTACCATTCCATCACCGGCGGCAGCACGAAGCGGCGGGCGCTGACCAGGTTGGCCGGGCTGACGCAGGTGGCGCTTACCTGGTGGCGGCCGTCGGCCGACAGATGCACCAGCCGGCACCAGGGGCAGGCCTGGTCGACCTGGGCCAGGGCGGGCACCCAGCTGACGACGGTGGCCGGGCAATCGCGGCCGGCGGCGTAGCCGGAATCGGCGCACAGCGTCATGGCGCGCAGGTCATCGGTCGGGCGGCGGAACCACGCGGCGCGCGGCAGCAGCTGGAACAGGTCGAACAGGAAGGGCGCGGCGGCGTCGGTGCCCTTGAGCTCGGGGCGCCCTACCCCGTCGGCGTTGCCGGCCCAGACGGCCACTACCCAGTCGGGCGTCACGCCGATGGCCCAGGCGTCGCGGTTGCCGAAGCTGGTGCCGGTCTTCCAGCTGATCTGGCGGCTGTTGGCGTACTGTTGCCAGGCGGCGTCCTCGCCGGGCCGGCCGACTTCGAGCAGGGCTTGCAGGGTCAGCCAGGCCGCTCCAGCCGAGAACGGCAGGTCCCGGCCCGGCGCGTTGTACGGAACCAGGGCCGACTCGGCTAGCACCCGGTAGGCCATGGCCGCTTCCAGCAGGGTCGCCTCGGCCCCGCCCAGGATGAGCGGCAGGCCGTAGTCGTCCAGGGCGCGGCGCAGCTGGGCGAAACCGAGGCGGCGCAGCAGGCGGCCGAAGCGCTCGACGCCGTAGGCGCGCAGCAACCGCACGAAGGGGATGTTCAGCGAACGGGCCAGGGCGACCTTGGCCGGCACGGCGCCGGAATAATTCTTGAGGTTGTTTTCCGGGCTGTAGGAACCGACCCGGGTGGGAATGTCGGGCACCAGGCGGTCTGGCGTCAGCTCGCCGGAGTCGAGCATGGCGGCGTACAGGAAGGGCTTGAAGATGCTGCCCGAGCTGCGGGCCGCCAGGGCGCAGTCGACGAAGCTGCCTGGCCGGTCGGCCGCCGGGTCGACGTTGCCGATATAGGCCGCCACCGAGCCGTCTGACACCCGCAGGACGACGGCCGCCAGGTGGTCGATGGCATGAAGGGCCAGCCGGCGCTGGTGGCGCCGCGCCACCTCGCGGACGGCCAGCTGCAGGCCGTAGTCGATGCTGCTCGGGTGGTCGCCGGCGCCGGCCGCGCTGGCCGCCAGGGTGAGGTGCGGTGTCAGGTTGGGCATCTCAACCGGGGCGCCGGGCAGGGGCTCGGCCAGGGCCAGGGCCAAGGCTGGATCGTCCAACTGCTCCTGATTGGCCAGGCGCAGGAGCAGGCGGTCGCGTTTGGCCAGCAACTGGTCGCGCGATCGGCCCGGATGGATCAGGGCCGGGCTGTTGGGCAGGACGGCCAGCAGGGCGGCTTCGGCCCAGGTCAGGCTGTCTAGGCCGCGGCCGAACCAGCGGAAGCCGGCCGCCTCCAGGCCGACCACGTTGGCGCCGTAGGGCGCCAGGCTGGCGTAGAGCTCCAGCAGGCTGTCCTTGCTGAGGCGGAATTCCAGCCGCAGCGCCGCCAATAATTCGCGCGCTTTCTGGGTGTAGCTGCGCTGGCTGGGGCCATAGAGCAGGCGGGCGGCTTGCATGCTCAGGGTGGAAGCCCCGGACACCACGTCGCGTTGGCGCCAGTTGTCCAGCAGCGCCCGCAACAAAGAGCGGCTGTCCAGTCCCAGGTGGCCGGCGAAGCGGCGGTCCTCGAACTGGATGAGGGCCTGGCGGTAGCGCTCCGGCACGGCCGTGGTGGCGGCGAAGCGCCACTGCCCGTCCCGGGAGGTCTGGGCGCCCAGCAGGCTGCCGTCGATGGCCCGCAGACTGGTGGCGTAGGGTGGCTGACGATCCAGCGGCGGCGGCCAGAACAGGATCAGGCCGGCGCACAGCAGGGCGCCGGCTACGGCCGGCCAGGTATCGGCTCGGCCCAGGCTGGCCCAGGCCCGGCTGGCGCCCCGCCCCGCCCGCCGTCGCCAGGCCGCCAGTCGGGCTACCAGTCGGCCAGCCCAACGAGTCAACAGCCCAGCTAAAAACCGCCGCCTCATTCCTCTCCGGTCTTGCGCGGCGACGTTACGACGCCGCCGACGTTGCTCGTCCCGCTATCCGGCTGAGCCTGGGGGCGCGACAAGCGCCGCCCGGGCACTACCGCCTGGATTTCGGGTTGATACATGGCCTCGGCCACGATGGCTGGCAGGAAGAATTCTCCATTATAGGTCTTGTTGGCGAAGAAGCGATAGGTTCGCCACTCGTTGCGCTCCAGCGGGAAATAGGTCAGCACCCGGTCGTCGCGCAGGTCGCGGTAATCGTAGGGCGACTCTTCCAGCGGGTCTTCGCCTTCCTCGTCGTCGGGATTGGCGTTGCCGAGGCGCGGGTTGGCCAGTTCCCAGCCGGACGGAGAGCGGAAGGTCAGGGCCACGTTGGCCAGGTCTTCGGCCCCGCTGTTCTGGACGCTGACCATGATGATTAAATCGTCCCCCAGCCGGATGGCGTCCGGGTTAACCTCCATGCCGCTAGTATCCAGATAGCGCACCGACAGGCGCAGGCCGTCGGATTTGGGTTGCTCGCGGCCGGGCAGCGGCGTGCCGGTGGCTACCAGCCGGGCGTAGACCGGCGTGGTGGTATGGTTGGTCAGGTTGACGCTCAGCGGGCCGCTGCTGGCCGCTACCGGCAGGCGCTGGATGCCGCGATTGACCGCCACCCGGGCGGCGCTGCCGTTGCCGACCGACCAGCTGACTTCGGAGCGCCCGCTATTGGCCAGGCGCAGGTACGGCAGGCAGGCCACCAGGCAGTAGCTCAACTCCTGGGTCGAGTACCAGTGGTTGGAGGACAGGGCGGCGGCGATGCTGGTATAGAGGCTCAGGCCGCGCGTGGTGTCGCCCAGCACGTTCAGCACTTCCAGGATCATGGCCTTGTCGCGCAACAGGGAACCGTAGGTGTAGTACATGTATTCGTAGGCGCGCGGCTCGGGCGGCACATTCTGGATCAGGCTGCTGGCGCGCGGCCGGTTGCCGGCCAGGGCATAGGCCGCCGCCAGTTGGTAGACGGCCGTGGCGTGATGCGGGCCGTACTCCATGAAGCGGTTCATGGCCGCGATGTTGGGCTTGCCGCCGGCCGCCAGCACGTACAGGCGATAGGCCTGGGTGGAGCGTTCCCAGTCATTGCGGGCGTTCCACTCCAGGGCCTGCTTGTCCAGGTACTTGAGGGCGCTGTCCAGCACCGTCGCCGCCACCGGGTACCCTTGGCGCTTGGCGGCCAGCAGGAAGTGGGTAACGTAGACCGACAGCCAGTCCGATTCGTGGCTGTCGCCCATCCAGTAGACGAAGCCGCCGCGCACCGTCTGCATGCGCGTCAATTTGTCGATGGCCTCCTGGACGTAGTAGCGCACGTCCTCGATCTGCTCCGCGCTCAGGACGGTGGCATCCTGCAGGAAGAGCTGGGGGAAGGCCCGACTGGTGGTCTGTTCGCCGCAGCCGTGCGGGTAGCCGATCAGGTAGGCCAGGCGCGACGACAGGTCGATCGGCGGCAGGATGGACAACTCCAGCCAGGTGTCGTTGGAGCCGCCGATGCCGGGCAGGGTCAGCGACAGTGCCTGGGCGCGGTTTCCGGGCAGGAGGGCGGAATTGACGGTGGTGACCGGTATAGCCGGCGAGCGCAAGGGCAGCTCGATGGCCTGCTCGGACCGTGCGCCGTTGGTAGCGGTGGCGGTAGCCACCAGCCGGATGCGGCCGGTCTGGCTGGCGCCGCGAATCTCGAAATTGGCCAGCTGCTCGCCATCGACGCCGAAGGTCAACTGTTGGTTGGCGGCGCTGACTAGGCTGGCCTCGCCCTCGACGCGCAGGCTGACGTCGACCGCCGCGCCGTTGCCCAGGAAGCTAAAGACGCTGACCGGCACGGTCAGGAGCTCGTCCGGCCCCAGCACCCGCGGCGCGGTGATGAAGGCCATCAGGTCGGCGCGCACCGGCACGGCCAGTTCCTGGCGGCCGAAGGCGCCTTGCGGCGTGCCGGCCACCACCATGAAGCGGACCGAGCCGATGTAATTGCCCAGGACCAGTTCATGCTCCTGACGCTGGCCGGCCGCCAGGCTGAAGGGCCCGTAGAAGCGGACCACCGGCGGGAAGCGGCTGACCGGCTTGTCGCCGCCGGAATCGTCGAACTCCGAGCCGCCGATGGCCAGGATGGTCTGCAGATTGCCGGAGAAGGCGTTGGCGACGTCGCGGTACAGGTCGTGCGACAGCAGGAGCGAGGCTTCCTTGCGGTAGAAGCTGTCCCAAGGATTGGGCGCCTGGTAGCGGGTGATGCCCAGTAGGCCCTCGTCCACCACCGCCACGGTATAGGTCATGGCCCGGCCAGCAGCCTCGGACACCGTGAAGCGCGCGCTGGCGCCCGGCGTCAGGCTGTCCGGCGCCGTCACTTGAGGCTGTAGCCGGGTAGCCGGATTCTCCACCTTGACCGGTACGATGCCGTACAGGCGGATGGGCAGGTCGTTGGCGGTCTGCAGGTGCGGCTGGATAAAGGAGACATGGACGTAGACGTTGGGCGCCATGTCGGCGCTGGCGGTGAAGCGATAGGTGGTATTTTCGTCAGCGGTCTGGATCCATTCCTCGCGCAGGACGCGGCCGTTGCGTTCGATGGTCACGAAGGCCCGACCTTGGCCATTGGACGGGAAACTGACCTGGACCGGCTGGCCGACATCATAGGTTTTCCGGTCGGTGCTCAGGTTGAGCATCAGGGCGGTATCGCCGCCGGCCTGGTTATCGCGCCCCCACCAGTACAGGTAGAAGGTCTTGCCGGCGGCGTGCCCGCCCGACTGGTCGGCGACGTGCACTAGGTAATAGCCCCAGTGGTTGTCTTGCGGCAGCTCCAGATCCCAGACGGCGGTGCCGTTGCGCACCGCCACCGTCGTGCTGCTGATGCGGTTGCGGATGATGTCCGACGACTCGGAAGCCAGGTTGTCTTCGTCGCCGGACCACCACCAATGCCAACGCACCTGATAGAGCGACACGGTCAACTGGGTGTCGCCGCTGATGCGCCGTCCGTCGCGGTCCACCACGATGATGTCTACCTTGTTGTCGTCCTCGCCGCGCAGCCAGAAACCGCCGCCCGGGCCCTGCGGCAGCTTGAGGCCGACGTAGCGTTCGTAGGGATGATAATCGACGGTGAAGGCTTCGGTGGAAAACAGGCCGGAATTCTCGAAGACCCGGGTCAGGAAGGTGGCCTGGAGCGGTCCCGGCGCCCGAGCTTGGCCATTGGCCTCGCTCAGGTCGACGTCGAAGCTGGCCCGGCCGGTCTGGTCGAGGTTGCCTTCGAACAGCACCGAGCGCGAACCAGAGACGCTGCGCAAGGGGTCGAGGAAGGTGTAATCCGGCCAGGCGGCCAGGGCTTGGCTGCCGCCGCTCAGCAGCAGCGAAACGTCGGCCCGCAAGCCGGGGGCCGGCGCGCCGTGCAGCCAGGCGGCCTGGACGCTCATGCGCCGGGTGTCAAAGGAGACGCGGCTGGGGTGACCAAAATCCAGCGCCAACCGGAGCCGGTTGGGCATGATGGTCTCCACCTTGAGCACCTTGCTGAAGGTCAGGTCGCCGGCCTTGACCCGGGCCGTCCAGCTGCCGGTCGGAGCCGAAGCCGCCGTGCCGGTCTTGATATAGTAGACGCCGTTAACGCTGCTGGCCTGGGTAAGGGACTGCACCACCTGGCCTAGCGGGTTGACCAGCTCGAACAGGATCGGGTAATTGGTGGGCAAGGCCTGGCGCGGGTCGAAGAGCATGAACACCAGGTGGATGTCGTCGCCCGGTCGCCAGACGCCGCGCTCGCCGTACAGGAAGCCCTTGATGCCGGACGCGGTGCGCTCGCCGGAGACGTCGAAGTGGCTGGTGACCAGGGGCTGGTCCAGTTTCAGGTAGCCGCGGCCGTGTTCCATGCTCGGCGCGTCCACCACCAGGTAGGCCGCCTCCTGGCCGGCGGCCGGCTGCAGCAGCGCCGTGCCGGCGGTGTCCACCGAGGCGCGCGCCACTTCTTGCATACTGTAAGAATAGGCGGTGACCAGGCTGCCGGCCGGGAGCGGCCGGGCGGAGCGCAGGTCGCTGGCGGCGACGTGCCAGACGCCGTCCAGGTCCAGCTTGGCCATGATACCGACATCGGACACCAGCACATTGCGTCGGGCGCCGCGGTCCTCGCCATAATAATTGTAATAAAAGGCCGGATGATTCGGTTCATTGCGGTAATGGTAGTATTCGTCCCAATCAAACCAATCCGGGTAGCCGTTGGGGAAGCGGTTGTATGAGCTATTCTCGTCGACGTAGTAGACGGGCGGGAATTCCCAGCGGCCGATATTGACCGAGGCCGGCGAGATGTAGCGGATGCCGTCGTGCCCGAAGCTGACGCGCAGCTGGTACAGGCCGTCCGGGTGGCGCGCCAAGAGCGGCGACAGGTCCAGCCCGTAGGGCAGCCAGCGGTTCTTGTTGGCATCCTGCCAGCCCAGCTCGATCTCCTCGCTCCAGACCACGTCGCCGACGCGATACAGCTCTTGGGCGCCGGACAGTGTGTTGACCTGCAGGAACTGCAGTACGTTGTCGCCGTAGACATGGACGGCTTCGACGTAGACCTTGGTCAGGTTCATGGTTTCCAGGACGACGCGCGTGCCCTGGCTACTGGGCACGATGGTGCCGCCGCCGGAGAAGCGCGCCTGGGGAATCTCCCAGGCCACGTTGACGGTGGCCTGGACCGGCACGGCCAGCGACTGGGCCTGCTGGCTGCGCAGGCCGGACTCGATAGTCAACTGTAGGCTCTCCGGCCAGCTAGCGGAGGCGTAGACGCGCACTAGGCCGCCGTCCACCTCGCAGCGCAGATTGCCCACCTGGGGGCTATGGATGAAGCCGCGCAGGTCCTGGGCCGGGTCCAGCGGCTGGCTGAAGGCCACGGTCAGGGCGCCGTTTCCGGCCGCGCTATCGGCGGCTGAGGGCGGCTGGACGGACAGGACCTGGAAGGAGCCGGCCGCCGGCAGGGTGATCCGTTCCACGCCCCGCTCCAGGGCTCCGGCCGGCCGGCCATCCCAGCCCAGTTCCAGGCTGGTGTCGGCCTCGGCCCGTGCCAGGTCGCGGATCAGGAAATCGTGGGTCTGTCCCCCCGGATGGCTCCAGGAAATATTTTGCTCGGCGCCCAGTAGGCGGGCGCTGAGCAGGCCCTCGACGTCGGCGCTAGAGGGGATATCCTGGGCCAGGAGTCGGCCGCTCAGGGCCAGGCGGCCGTCGCTTTGGGCGGCCAGGCGCAGATCGGCCACCCGGATGGACGGCAGGGCGGCCTGAACATCAAAACTGAACCAGCCCGCCTCGCCCTGCCCCAGCTGGGCAAAATCGAACACCACGCCGTAGGCTTGTCCGGCCGCTAGCGGCTGGTCCGGGATGAAATCCACCCGGCTGCCGTCGTCGCTCCACACCGCCCGGCCAGCCACCGCCGGCTGCAGCCGGAACGGATTCAGCCTGGCCGGATCGGTCGAAAAGCTGCGCCGCGCGGTCAGGATGACGCTCAGGCGGTCAAAGCGCGAGATGAGGCCCTGGCTATGCGCCATGACCAAGCGCGGATCGGGCGCGCGCCTGGCCTGGTCAACCGGCGAACAGGCCACGGTAACGAGTCCGGCTAGGCAAGCCAGAACAAGCAGGCAAAACCGGGAGAGGGCATTCTTGTGGGACATGGCGCTCACCTTTCTTGAAGGCATGATGGTCGGCGGTCTTTCGCGACGGCCGCAGGCACCCCAAGTATAGTGAAAAATGGCGGCCTTGTAAGGGGTTTTTATGGACAGCTGGCAGAATTTACGGTATAAAGATGATAATGAAATTGCAGGCCATCGCTTTCGACATCGACGGTACCCTCTACCCTTCGGCCGCCCTGTTCGTGCGCATGCTGCCCGGCGCCATCCGGCGCCTGCGCCTGCTCCTGGCCTTCGACAAAATACGCAAGCAGATCCGCCAACCCGGCTTCTACGCCGAGCGGCGCATCCCGATACCGGCCGGCGTGGACGCCTTCCACCGCATGCAAAGCGCCTTAACGGCCGAACGGCTGGGCCGCAAACCGGAATTGGTCCATGGGCACATCGAAAGCTTCTTTTACGGCCAGCAGGAAGAAGTCTTTGCCCGCATCCGCTTGTTCCCGCACGTCGAGGCTTGCCTGGAAAGCCTGCGCGCGGCCGGTTACCGCCTGGGCGCGCTGTCCGACTTCCCGGCCCGGCGCAAGCTGCAACTGCTCAAACTGGACAAGTATTTCGACGTCATCATGACCAGCGAAGAGTCAGGCTACGTCAAGCCGCACCGGGCCTCGTTTGACCAGTTGGCCGCGCAACTGGGCGTGCCGGCTGGCCAGACCCTCTACGTCGGCAATTCCGAGCGCTACGACGTGGCCGGCGCCCAGGCGGCCGGCATGCGCACCGCCCTGATCTCCCGCCGGCGCCGGGTAGAGTCGGCGGCCGATTTCGTCTTCCGCGACTACCGCCAGCTGACCGACTTCGTCGCCCGCCAGGCCGCCGCGCCGCGCGCCTGACGGCCGGCGCTCAGCCGCCGGTCACCAGCACCAGGTGCAGGGGTGAGAAGCGGAATTTATAGAGCCGCACCGGACACGAAGCCTGTACCTGGCGGAAATCGTCGGCGCCCACCCGGTAGCGCAGGTCGGCCACCAGCAGAAAGCAGCGATCCTGCAGGAAAGCGCGGCCGCCCACGTAGACCTTGTCCTGGACCGGGCCGTCGGCCACTTGAACGCCGCCGCCGGACTGGATCTCGATCAGTAACAGGATCTGCCCGGCCAGGGTGGCCAGAACCGAGGCCGCCACGATAACCACCAGGATCAGCACCGCCCGCATCGATTCATCCAGCAGGCTGCGGACGATTGCCAGGTACTCGTCGGCCCGCGCGGCCATGATCAGTCCGATCAGCAGCAGCATGCCCAGGGTAACCAGTATCTTCTTCAGGCCGTTCCGGATCCAGAACTTCATGGCGACGGCTTTCAATGCTTCCATGCAGAGACTCCTTATTGCAAATAATTAGGCCACTGACGCACAATCGATTTTCAACCAGCCGTTAATCCAGCCACAAATCCTCGACCACGCCTACCTCGCGCAAGCGCTCCAACACCTCGTCGCGCGGGCTGCAATTGATCTGGGCGTGGGCCCGCACCAGGGTCTGGTTTGGGGCGCGGGCGACGCGGCGAACGGGCAGGTTGTCGCCAGACAGCCCGCTGTCGTTAGACAGCGCGCCTTCGTCGCCGCTGCGGCCCTCCAGGCCAGGCAGGTTGGGCTCCAATTCCGTCCCAGCCTGGTCGGGCGCGGCGACATCCGCCAGGCCGGCGGTAGTGGCCTCTAAGGCCGGCGGCGCGGCCCGACGGCCGGCGGCCGGCACGTGAAACACCACGCCGCACTGCCCGGACGACGAAAACAGGACGTCGCGCAGCGGCTCCAGCTCGTCCTCGCTGTGCACCGGCCGCAGCACGATGTGGATATCGCGATAACTTTTTTCTTTAAGCTCTAGCGGATCGGCGAAAGCCTCGACCTTGAAGCTGGGCGGGTCGCGCGTCAGGTCGATCTTGCCCTTCAGGAAGACGATGTCGTCGACCTTGAAGCGGCTGGCCGCCTGCTCCAGGGTCTTGGCGAAGACGACGATGTCGATGGCGCCTGAATAGACTTCGACCTTGCCGAAGGCCATGCGCTTGCCCTTCTTGGACAGGATCTCGCGCCATTCCACCAATTGGCCGACCAGGGTGTACAGCCGTTCGCCGCTGGAGCGCTCCAGGTGCTCGAAATTGACGTCGCAGCAGCGGTCGTAGATGCTGCGGAAGGCGTCTAAGGGGTGGCCGGAAAAATAAAAGCCTAAGAGCTGCTTCTCGATGCTCAGGATCTCGGAGCGCGGCCACTCCTCGCAGGTTTCGTAGCGGAAGGGCGGGAATTCCTCGCCCGAGTCGGCGCCGAACAGGCTGGCCTGGCCGTAGGCGCCGGCCTCGACCTTCTTCTGGGCGTAGTCGAAGGCCCGTTCCAGGTTGATGACCAGCTCGGAGCGGCGGTGGCCCAGCGAATCGAAGCAGCCGGCGCGCACCAGGGTCTCGATGACGCGCTTGTTCATATTGCGCACGCCCACCCGTTCCAGGAAGTCCATGAAGTCCTTGAAGGGGCCGTGGCGGTCGCGTTCCAGAATCAGCTCGGTAACCACGCCCTCGCCGACGCCCTTGACGCCGATCAGGCCGTAGACGATCTCGCGGCCGTCTACAACGGTAAACAGGGCCTCCGACTGGTTGATGTCCGGCGCCCGCAGCGGCAGGTTCATCGACCGTACCTCGGCGATGCACTTGGTCAGCTTCTTGGCGTCGCTGATTTCGTTGGTCAGGTTGGCGGCCATGAATTCGGCCGGGTAATTGGCCTTCAGCCAGGCGGTCTGGTAGGCCAGCACCGAGTAGGCGGCGGCGTGGCTCTTGTTGAAGCCGTAGCCGGCGAAGGGCACCAGGATGTCGAAAATTTCCTTGGCCTTCGCGGCCGTGTAGCCGCGGGCGATAGCGCCTTCAATAAAAGGTTTCTCCTCCTCGGCCAGCACTTCCAGCTTCTTCTTGCCCATGGCGCGGCGTAAGAGGTCGGCCCGTCCCAGCGAGTAGCCGGCGATTTCCTGGGCCACCTGCATGACCTGTTCCTGGTAGACGATAACGCCGTAGGTTTCCTTGAGGTATTTTTCCAGGGCCGGCGCCGGGTACTTGATGGGAGTGCGCCCCCACTTGGAATCGATGAACTGCGGGATGTTGTCCATCGGGCCGGGCCGGTAGAGGGCATTCAAGGCGATCAGGTCCTCGATGCTGCCTGGTTTGGCCTGGCGCAGGATGCCTTGCATGCCGTCCGATTCAAACTGGAAGACGCTGGCGCTCTTGCCCTCCGACAAGAGGGCAAAGGTCTTGGCATCGGTGTCCGGGATGTCGGTTTCCTTGAGCTCGATGCCGCGCTTGCGGATCAGGCCCAGGCTCTTGCGCACCAGGGTAAGGGTTTTAAGGCCCAGGAAGTCCATCTTGACCAGGCCGCATTCCTCCAGCTGGTCCATCGTGAACTGGGTGGCCAGGGTGCCGGTCTTGGAATCCTTGAACAGCGGCACGTAATCCATCAGGTCGGTCTTGCCGATGACGATGCCGGCGGCGTGCAGGCTGGTGTTGCGGTTCTTGTTCTCCAGCTTGCGGGCCATGGCGAACAGCTCGGCGTAGCGCGGGTTCTCCTCCAGCGCTCGTAGCTCCGCCGACTGCTCGAAAGCCTTGGTCAGGTTAATCTTGAGGTCGTCGTCCGGGATCAGCTTGGTGATCATGTTGGACTCGTCGATAGTCAGGTCCAAGGCGCGCGCCACGTCCTTGATGACGGCCTTGGCCTTGAGGGTGCCGAAGGTAATAATCTGGCCCACCCGGTTGCTGCCGTATTTCTGGGTGACATAGTCGATGACCTCAGCGCGGCGGTCGGTGCAGAAATCGATGTCGAAGTCCGGCATGGAGACGCGCTCCGGGTTGAGCAGGCGCTCGAACAAGAGGCCGTAACGCAGCGGGTCGATGTCGGTGATGCGCAGGCTGTAAGCCACCAGCGAACCGGCGCCTGAGCCGCGCCCCGGGCCGACCGGGATGTCGCGGTCCTTGGCCCAAGCGATAAAGTCCTGAACAATCAGGAAATAGCCAACAAAGTCCATCAGGATGATGGTGCCCAGTTCGTAATCCAGGCGCTGTTTGATGGCCTCGCCGCGCTCGGCGTAGCGCCCTTCCAGGCCGCGGTAGGTCTGCCAGATGAAGAAACGCGTCACCGGCTGGGCCATCCGCGCGGCCAAGGCGGAGCGAATCTGCGGCGCCAGTTCACATACCGGCAGTTTGCCGTTGCGCGGGTCGGGCTTGCAGATGGCCTCGTCGTCCATAGTCGCCAAGTAGGCTTCCACCCGGCGCACTTCCAGCTCAGCCTGGCTGTCCTCGGTAGAAGTGAAACTGGGCGGAATGTCGTAGGCCGGCAGCAGGGGGCCGGGCAGCGGAATCTTCAGGTTGACCATTTCGTTGACCAGCAGGGTATTGCTGATAGCCTCCGGCACCTCGCGGAACAGGTCGGCCATTTCCTGGCTGGATTTGAAATAAAACTCCGGCGTCGGGAAGCGCATGCGCTTGGGGTCGCTGACCTTGCGGTTGGTGCCGACGCACAGCAGGGCGTCGTGGGCCGCCACATCCGACTTGGACAGGTAGTGGATGTCGTTGGTGGCTATCAGCCGGAGACCCATTTTCTTGGCCAGGGGCACCATGGCCTTGTTTACCAGCCGCTCCTCGGGCATGCCGTGATCCTGAATTTCCAGGAAGTAGTTATCGGCGCCGAACAGTTCCTTGTAGCGGCCGGCTACGGCGGCGGCATCGGCCAGGCGGTCCATCATGATGTACTGCGGCACTTCGCCGGCGATACAGGCCGTGGAGCAGATCAGGCCCTCGTGGTAGTCCTTCAGCAGCTCCCAGTCGATGCGCGGTTTATAATAGAAGCCTTCGATGTAGGCCAGTGACGTTAACTTGATCAGATTCTTGTAGCCTTGCTCGTTTTTGGCCAGTAGGATCAGGTGGTAGTACTTGTTGCCGCCCTCGGTGCCGGTTTTTTCCTTGCGGCTGGCCCCGGCCACGTAGAATTCGTTGCCCACGATCGGGTTGAGGTTGGCCTTGCGGCAAGCCTTGTAAAATTTGAGGGCGCCGAACATGTTGCCGTGGTCGGTCAGGGCCAGGCCGGGCTGGCCAAACTCGACGGCCTGCTTGATAAGGTTGTCGACGCTGACGGCGCCGTCGAGCAACGAGAAGTCGCTGTGGTTGTGGAGGTGGACGAAGGACATGGCCGCATTATACCGCCGCCGCCGGCGCTGGTAAAGCCGCCGGCGGCTGATTTTGCGACCGAATTTGGCTGAAGCGATTGTTATACGCTTTCCATTTTGATTGTTTTTATTGGCAAGTATTTCTTATAAAATTGAAAGTCCTTATCAAGCGTGAGTATCGGATAATTGTTATTTATGGAGAAAGCACATATCAGGAAATCTATATGGGCACCTTGTATTCCATTTGCCCTACATACATTGCAATATTCCGCTGCTAGTTCGTAATCTTTGGATACTAAAGGTTGATCCTTAAATATGGCTAATTTGCTTCTTAGTTCGTCAAATTTTGTCTTGACCGAAATACCGCTCAGTATTTCTTGGCGAATCGGTCCAATAAGAATAACAGTAGTGTCCCGAATCAGCTCGGCTAGTAATTCTACAATCCCAAGTTCTGACTCATTTTTGTCAGCTTTTTTTAACGCCAATGACCATACAGAAGTATCAACCAAAACCTTCATGGTCCTAATCTCATAGCCTTATAATCATAGGTAGTTTCATAATCTATTTTACCAAATAGATTTATCAAATCTTCTGCTTTTCTTCTCTGAATAAATTCTTCCAGTGCGGCATTTACGGTATCTTTCTTTGAATTGAATCCACCTAATTCCAGAGCATAGTTTAAGAGCTTATCATTGATCGCCAGATTTGTTGCCATCGCATCCTCCACACATTAGTATACACATTTGAATGTGTGGCATCAAGAGTTGTTTTTGCCGGTTCGAATGGTCCGCTAGGCCGCTAGCAGGTTGTTGAAAAAGCCGGTTGCTTTTCCAACAACCTTAACAATTTCTCGCATAGCTTGTGCTATGCTGCGTAATTGTAAAGGTTTTTGAAGTGTTGAAAAGCCGCATTCGCGTTTTTCAACACCCTGCTAGACCTCCAAAGCCGTGAAACGGCGGGCCGCCCAGCCGGGCAGCGCCAGCAACAGGACCACGAACAGCGCCGCCGGTAGGCCGCCGCACAGCAGCACGAACTGGCCGGTGGTCAGCCTGAAGCGGAAAGACAAGTAGGCGATGCCGCCCATCAGTCCCATCACCCCCAGCATGATGATGACGGCGTTGGGGTTCTGCTTCATGGCGGCGATCGGGTTGTCCCAGCTCAGGCGCGGGTTAACGGTGTCCAAGAGCAGGCCCAGGAGATTGCAAAGGAAAGACAGGGCCAGGCCGACCAGGCTGCCGGCCGCCAGATCGAGCGGCGCCAGGCGGAAGAAGAAGCCGAAGATCAGGGCCGCCATGGCCACGCCGAAAACGGCGAAGATAAGGCCGTGGACCAACTTGGCCAGCAGCCAGTGGTGGGCTGGTACCGGCAGGCTTTTCAGATAAGGCAGCAGCTTGGCGTCGCGCGACAGGGCCGTGCAGGTGATGCTGGTGCCGGAACCGAGGAAAGCGCCGGCCAGGGCCACCACGACGGTGCCGGCGCCGTTGGCCAGGAGCCCGGTCAACGCTTGCAGGCTTTCGCCTTCCAGCAGCGCCTCGCGCTGCACGCCCAGCATGACGGCCATCAGCACCGGCAAGAGCACGATGATGAAGGGCCCGTTCAGGAAGTACATCGGCTCGCGGTTCATGCCGACAATCTCGCGCTTCACCAGGCTCCAGAAGCGGTTGCCGGTGCGCAGCCGGTCGGCCAGGAAGCCGGAGGAGGCCGGAGCGGTCATCTTGCGGATAAACTGCTCGTTGAAGCCGACCAGGCTCTGGGCGTAGCGGCCGCCCAGCAAGACGATCAACAGTAGCGGCGCTCCCAGGCAGATGGCCGCCAGCGGCAGCAGATTGCGGCCAAAGCCGACCAGGCCTGGGGCCACCATGGCCTGCCAGGCAAAATAGGCCGGCGGCCAGGCGCGGCCAAACTGCGCCAAGACCGAATCCGGACCGGCATTCCGCAGCAGCCAGACGCTATCGGACATATTGGCCATCATGCCCTGGTAATACAGGTTAAAGACGATGGCGAAGGCGATGCCCACTAGGCCGCCGACCACCAGGATGGCCTGCTTGTTGCGCAGAAAGCGGGCGAAACTGAGCAGCGGAATCTGCGCGGCGTAGACCAAGGCCAGCACCGGCAGGGGCACCAACAGGCCGGCCAGGCTGCCGGCCACGTAAAAGAGGGCGGGCGGTTGCCGCTTGATGGCGAAGATCAGCATGGCCGAAGCCATCACCAATAGCGACAGCAGGGCCTCGGCCACATACACGGCCGTGAATTTGGCGCCTAAGAGGGCGCGCGGCGGAATCGGCAGGGCCAGCAGCTGGAACTCCATGTCATTCATGAAATAGGTCGACAAGGCGGTCATGAAGCCGACCAGCAGGGTCAGGACGCTGGCCAGGATGACGGCGTTGAGCAGCACGAAGCCCTGGAGCCCCAGCGGCGCCAGGCTATCGTACAGCACCAAGTTGAGCGAGACGAACATGAAGCCGAAATTGGCCAGCACGAAAACGGCCAGCAAGCCGATGCCGACGGCCTTGAGCATAGTCCGAAAATTCGCCGCCGGACGGCTGGCCGCCACCCGCTGCGCGCCGCTGGCGGCCCCGGACCTCCGGCGCGCGCCAGGTAGGTTATAAAAGCTTTGTAGGTAGAGCCGGGCCAGGCTCAGGAAAACTTTCATGGCTGCGCCTCGGCTTCGTCGTCGACCAGCTCCAGGAACAGCTTTTCGAGCGAACTATCAGCGCCCTGGGCCGCTCGCAGCTCGGCCACGCTGCCTGAGAAAATCAGCCTGCCCTTGTTAATGATGCCGATGCGGTCGCACAGCTTCTCGGCCACCTCCATGACGTGGGTGGAGAAGAAGACCAGTTTGCCGTCACGGCTGCGCTGGCGCATGATCTCCTTGAGGGCGAAGGCCGATTTGGGATCCAGGCCGACCATCGGCTCGTCCAAGATCCAGTTGGCCGGATCGTGCAGCAGGCTGGCGATGACCAAGAGCTTCTGCTTCATGCCGTGCGAGAAGCTGCCGATGCTGCCGTGCAGCACGTCCTTGATCTCGAACAAGCCAGCGTAATGGTCGATGCGCTGCTGTCGGTCTAGGCTGCTGACCCCAAAGACGTCGGCCACGAAATTGAGGTATTCATAGGCCTTGAGGCGGGCAAACAGTTCCGGATTGTCGCTGACGTAGCCGAAGCGGCGCTTGGCGCGCAGCGGCTCGGCGGCGATGTCGATACCGTCGATGTCCATCCGGCCGGCGTCCGGCCGGAGCACGCCGGTCAGCAACTTGATGGTGGTGGTCTTGCCGGCGCCGTTCGGTCCCAGGAAGCCGAAAATCTCGCCATCGGCCACCCTCAGTTCCAGGCCGTCTACCGCCTTGACGGGGCTCTTGGCGTACGATTTGCTGATACCGCTGAATTCCAACATGCTACGACTCCTTTACAAGCTGCTTGGCCGGCTGATGCGAGCCTTTAGCAGGGTGTTGAAAAACGCGGATGCGGCTTTTCAACACTTCAAAAGCCGGTACAATTACGCAGCATAGCGCAAGCTATGCGAGGAATTGTTAAGGTTGTTGAGAAAGCAACCGGCTTTTTCAACAACCTGTTAGTGCCAGACGAACCACAGAAAAGCCGCGGCCGGGATGACGGCCGCCAGGGTAAAGGGTATGCCGATGCGCATGAAGGTCGGGAAGTCCACCGGGTGGCCTTCTTTCTTGAGCAGGCCGCAGGCCACGATGTTGGCCGAGGCGCCGATCGGCGTGACGTTGCCGCCCAGGCTGGCGCCGATCAGCAGTCCAAACAGCAACAATGACGGCTCGATACCCAGGTTGACGGACACCGCCTGGGCCACCGGCAGCATCGCCGCCAGGTAAGGCACATTGTCGATGAAGGCCGACAGCAGCACCGAGACGCCGACCATGACCAGGAAGCCGAACAGCAGGTTGGAGCCAATCAAGCTGGACAGGAAGACGCTGGCCGCCTCGATCCAGCCGGCCGCGGTTAGGCTGGTCACCAGGACGAAGATGGCCATCAGGAAGAAGGTGGTATCCCAGTCCACGCCGCGGATGTTGCGCCGCAGACTGGCCTTGTTGGCGAATTTCTCGTATAAGAGGGCAATCAGGCCGAAAACCAGGCAAACCAGCCCGGGAATGTTCGGTATCAGGGCTGTGCCAAGGCGGCCGGTAGCGTCGAAGGCGCCGAAGAAACGGCTGTAGGCCGACTCCGGCACGAAAGAGGCGCCAGCCAACAGGAAAATAAGCGCCACCAGCAGGATAGTCGGCACCCAGCTGGAAACCTTTTCCTCAAGGTCGATCTCTGGTTTCTGGCGAAATTCCCGAAACAGGAAATACAAGACCAGGAAGGAGACCAGCGCCCCCAGTTCGATGGCGAAAAAGATGGATAGGCGGCCCTTGTAAATGAAGAAATCGAAGAAATTCATGCCGGTATAACCGCCCAGCAGCATACTGGGCGGGTCGCCGATTAAGGTGGCGGCGCCTTGCAGGTTGGATGAGACGGCGATGGCGATCATGATGCCGACCGGATTGAGCTTGAGTTTCCTAGCCAAGGCCAGGGCGATCGGCGCCACGATCAGGACGGTGGCCACGTTCTCGACGAAGGCCGAGATGATGCCGGTCATCAGGCAGATCAGCAGCAGCGAAACGGCCGTGTTCGGCGACTTGAGCACGATCAGTTCGGCCAGCCAGGCCGGCACCTTGCTCTTCATGAAGACGTCGGCCAGGAAGAGCGTCCCGACGAAAATGCCCATGACGTTCCAGTTGATGGCCTCGAAAGCCCAGGCCACGGTGCGTGAAAAATCGCCGATTTGGATGGCTTGAACAGCGATGGCCAGCAGGGCGGCGACTATGGCCACCAGGGTACGCTTGTCGCTCTTGAAAACGAACAGCAGATAAGCGCCGACGAAGATGCCGAGCGACACGAATTTCCAGGGCATGGTAGATCCTTTCAGCGGCCGTGAGGCGCAGTGCTGATCGTATAATAAGATTGGCCGATAGGCAAGCCGGCCTGGTCGCGCGACCCCTATCCTTCCCCTTTTGCGCTTTTTTGAGTACTATTGAATTTATGCAGGCCAAGCCTGACAAGGAGACGCCATGGCCACCGACAGGGCCGTACTGGAAAACTACATGCAAGCCGCCGGCCTCAAGTACACGCTGCGCGACGACTACATCCATACCAGTTTCGCCACCGACGTCTACCGCAACCAAGATGGCGGTTCGGCCCTCTTCATGGTAGTGCGGCTGGAAGAGGACGGCGAGTACATCAAGGTACTGGCGCCCAATCTCTACAACTTCCCGGCGGCGGCGCCCAACGCCCAGACGGTCTTTCGGGTGCTCTTAGGCATCTGCTGGCGCACCAAGTTGATCAAGTTCGAGTACGACGAGCAGGACGGCGAGATCCGCGCCCTGGTCGAATTTCCGCTGGAGGACGCCGCCCTGACCCAGAAGCAGTTCCTGCGTTGCCTGAATGGGCTAGTCCAGATCGTCGACGAGTACCACCCGGCCATCCAGTCGGCCATCGAAGGCGGCTCTGGTTCGCTGGACGAGGCCGAGCAATTTTCCGATATCATGCGCCGCACCGAGCGTCTGTACAAGGCTGCCGGCATACTCCGCGACCACCAGGCGGAAGTGTCGAGCGCCGATCTTTGGTTGGAGGAATAATGTCCCGTTACGATAAATATTCGGATGACGCCCTGCGCGTACTCAAGACTACCCAGGAGCTGACGCTGGGCCGCAACAAGCCGGAAAGCGGCCCCGGCGAACTGGCCGAGGCCCTGCTGCTGAGCGCCTTGCCGGAAATCGTGGCCATTGCCAGCGCCAACAACGTGGTAATCGACGAGCAGCGCTTGCGCGCCCTCAACGATGGCCAGGCGCCGCTCGACCGAGACCCGATGCTCGATGAAATCAGGCCGGACCAAGCCAGGCGCAAACCGATCCGCCTGTCGGCCGACTTCCGGGCCATGCTCGACCAGGCCGAAAAGCTGGCCGGCGGCCGCCTGGTGGAACCGTCGCACCTCATCCGGGCCGGTTGGCCGCTTCTGCAGGCCGACATCGCCCCCTTCTTCAAGGCCACCGCCGCTCCGGACCTGCCGATCGAGCCGGCCGACATCCAGCTGCCGGAGCAAGCCGGCCCGACCAGCCAAAGCGACTCCGAGCAGATCCTGCTGCGCTTCGGCCGCGAGCTGACCGGGCAGGCCCAACCCTGGCCCTTTTACGGCCGGGCGGCCGAGCTGGACCAGCTGGTCACCACCCTGCTCAAATTCTGGAAACCCAACCCGCTCTTGATAGGCGAATCCGGCGTCGGCAAGTCGGCGCTGGTGGAAGGGCTGGCCAACCGCATCGACTCCGGCAAGGTGCCGCCCAGCCTGGCCGGCAGCCGGGTCTTCGAGCTGCGCTTGAGCCAGCTAATCGCCGGCACCAGCCTGCACGGCGCCCTTGAGGAAAACCTGAACATCATCCTGGCCGCCCTGGACGGCCTGAGCGAGGCCATCGTCTTCATCGACGAGATTCACCAGATCGTGCCGGCCTTTGCTAACAACCCGATCAGCGAGGTGCTGAAGCCGGCGCTGTCCTCAGGCCGGCTGCGCTGCATAGGAGCTACCACCAGCGCCGACTACGCCCGCTACCTGGAGAAGGACACCGCCCTCTTGCGCCGCTTCCAGACCGTCCTGGTCAAGGAACCGGACCGGGCCACCGTGCTGCAGATCCTGCGCGGCGTGGCGCCCCAGCTGAAGGCCCACTACAGCCTACAGATCGACGACGGCTTGTTGGAGGCCACGGTCGACCTGGCCGGCCGCTACCTGCCGATGCGCCGCTTCCCGGACAAGGCGCTGGACATCATCGACCGGGCCGCCGCCCGCAGCGCCTTCGGCGGCGAGACTAGCCTGCGGCCCAAGATGCTGGAGCTGGCGGTGCGCGAGGTGGCCAACGTGGTCACCGACATCAAGACCGAACAGGCCCACGCCCTGCCCGCCCTGGAGGCGCGGCTGCGCGAGGCCATCCACGGCCAGGACGAGGCCATCGACCAGCTGGCCAGCGCCGTCCGGGTGGCCAAGCTGCGCTTGAACGGCGACGACGGCCGGCCGGATGGGGCCTTCCTGTTCACCGGCCCGACCGGCATCGGCAAGACCGCCCTGGCGGTCCGCCTAGCGCGCGAGCTGTCCGGCCGCAACGACTCGCTGTTCCGCATCGACATGAGCGAGTTTTCCGACGCCCACACCGCCGCCCGCCTGCTGGGAGCGCCGCCGGGCTATATCGGTTACGAAGATTCCCCGCTGTTGACCAAGGCGGTGCAGACCTGCGCCGGCGGCGTCCTGCTGCTCGACGAGCTGGAGAAGGCCCATCCCCAGGTGCATCGGCTGTTCCTGCAGGTGCTGGACGCCGGGCGGGCCACCGATTCCAGTGGCCGGGTGCTGTCCTTCGCCGGCATCACCATCATCGCCACCTGCAACGTCGGCAACTCCGGCGGCCCGGCGGTCGGCTTCGACAGTACATCCCGGCGCGGCGACGGGCGGGTGCCGCTGTCGGCCCTCAAGCAGGCCTTTCCGCTGGAGCTGCTCAACCGCTTCGACGCCATCGTACCCTTCCGGGCCTTAACCCGGGCCGACTGCGCCTACATCCTAACCGAGATGCAGATCCGCGACTCCAACGCCAACCTGGAGCGGATGCACCGCATCCGGCTGGAGTTCAGCCCGGCGGCCATCGAGGCCATTCTGGATGAGGGCTACTCGGCCGAGTTCGGCGCCCGCCACCTGCAACGCGCCTTCCGCAACCTGGTGCTGACGCCCTTGGCTGCCGCCCTGGGCAAGGCGGCCATGAGCGGCTCTTGGCTGGTAGACCGCCAAGCCGGCCACACCAGCTTCCAGCCGCTGCCTGCCCCGGCGCTGCTGGCGCCCGCCGCCAACCTGGAACTTAATCCCCAGGAACGCCCGCCACGGCGAACGACGCGCAGCGGCAAGGCCTGACGCCGGCCGCTCGCCTCGGCGCGGCAAGAAAGCAACCGGCTTTTTCAACAACCTGTCAGTCGCGCAGGTCGGCCAGGAGGGCGTTCAGGCGCTGGGCGGCCCGGCCGCGGTGCGAGACCTGGTTCTTCTGGCCGTCGCTCAGCTCGGCCACGCTCTTGCCCAGGTCCGGCAGCCAGACTAGCGGGTCGTAACCGAAGCCACCGCTGCCTTGCGGGGCGCCCAGCAATTCGCCGTCGCAGGTTTCCTGAACGCTGAAGACGCGCTGCGGGCCGACGATCAGGCACAGACAGCAGACGAAGCGGCACGAGCGCCGCGACTGCGTCGCCATTTCGGCTAGCAATAGCCGGTTGCGCTCCGCGGGGGCTAGTTCCGGCCCGCCGTCGCTGCCATAGCGAGCCGACATAATACCGGGTCGACCGTCCAGGGCATCGACGCACAGCCCGGAATCGTCGGCCAGCACCGGCCGCCGCAGGCTGTGCCAGAGGGCATCGGCCTTCAGCCAGGCGTTACCGGCAAAGCTGTCGGCATCCTCGATAACGTCAAAGTTGTTCAAACCGGCATCGGCCGGCGTCCGCAGAGTCAGGCTGGGGAAAAGGGCCTGCAGTTCCAGCAGCTTGTGCCGGTTGTTGGTGGCGACATGGACTATCATGTCGCCATGCTATCGGCGCCAGACCCCATCGTCAAGCTAGGCTTGACGCTCAAGCTAGGCTTGACGCTCAAGCTAGGCTTGACGCTCAAGCCGGCTGCCCCATGCTGCGGCGCAAGCGCTCCAGACCGCTGTCCACCGTAGCCTTGCTAACGCCAAAGAGACGGGCGATTTTGGTATTGGCCACATTCAGGCGTAGCCGGGCCAAGTCGCGGCTGGCCAGGTCGCGGCTATGCAGAAAATGGACCAGGCGGTCCTGGATATGCTGCCGCTTGTAGGCATCGGTTTCCCTGGCCAGCTGTCGATGGTACAGCTGGATAAAAACCCAGCTACTGTTCCGGGCCTGCTGTCGCGATTCGCGGCGGGCTTGCACCCTGGATGCCTGCTGCCGCACCTGCTGAACCTTGCCTAGTAAGTCTAGCGGGTCATGGCCCAGCCGGTCGGCGATGCGCAACACCTCGTCATCGGCGATCTGCAAGGCGGTCTTGACGCACAGGAAGAGCACGCGTTGGCAAAAGACCCGCTGGTCGCGCGGGCGGCCGATCGGCCGACGCTGACCCGCCGGACAGCCAGCCGCCATGGCTGACCGCACCGTGGCCGCTGCCGTCGTTTTCGCTACCAGCTCGGGCGCATCCGGCGCGGGCCAGGACAGGCAGCGCTCCCTATCGGCCGCGTTGAGCACCTGCAGCACCTCCTTCTGGCGCGCGGCCTGCCGACGCATGCTCAAGGCAATAAAACGCAGGGTCGTAGCCAGGTAAGCCTCAAAGCTGGAGCCTTGATCTTCGTAGCGCTCAATGACGCCGATAATCCGTTGCCAATACAAGGCAAAGGCTTCGCCGACTTCATCCTCGTCCTTGAAACCATAGCGGCGGGGTTGGCCGTAAACGGCGCCGGCCACCTCCTTGATAAAGGTCTGGCTGTCCAAGCCGCTGCCCCGGTGTGAGGTATACAGGGAATTTAAATCGCTGCTCATGGCTGACTCCTTTAACTAACTGGCTGGTATAATTAGACCAGATCATTGTCAGGCAAAAAGTAGCAAGGAGCGTGCCAAATCGAAGACGAATCTAGTTTAGTACCAATCCAGCCCAACGCCTTCGCTCACGGCGGACACTGGAATCCATAACTGATTGTTGTATATGATTTTAGTTGAGGGAATTAGAATCATGGCGACCAGGGGCTTGCGGCTTCCCTTATCCCACCGTCCAGAGCGACTGCCGCGGGTTTTGAATCCCCCGTCCTTGTTACATTCGGTTACCTTAACAGGGTGTTGAAAAACGCGGATGCGGCTTTTCAACACTTCAAAAGCCGGTACAATTACGCAGCATAGCGCAAGCTATGCGAGGAATTGTTAAGGTTGTTGAGAAAGCAACCGGCTTTTTCAACAACCTGTTAACTAGGAGTCGGTCGGGCTTTGGAACGCGAAGACTGATTGCCAGGAAAAATTGAGAAACAAATCTGGAGAATCCAGAATCTCGGGATATTTTTCACGCGGCTTCTCAGCGGCTAGCTGCTGGCGACGGCTGACGCTGCGGGTTGGGCGGCCGCTTCCGCAAATTCCGGCAAAAAGGCAGCGATGATGCGCGGGCGCAATTCGTCGTAGCGCGCGCTCAGATGCAGGCCCGCCGCCAGGCGATGACCGCCGCCGCCAAACTGGCTGGCGATGGCCGCCACGTCGATCCGTTCCAGCGACCGGAAGCCGACGGTGCATTCGGTGGCCGTTTCCTGGCGGATGACGACGGCCGCCTCCATGCCTTCGATAGTCATTAGCAATTGGTACAGCAGGTCCGAATCGCGGCCGGCCAGGCCGAACTCCTCCTGGTCGGCCAAGGTCAGCCAGGTAAGCAGCAGGCGGCCGCCAAAATGGGCCTCCGTCCGCCCCAAGGCCCGGGCCATCAAGTGACGCGAAGCCAGCGACTTGCCGCCGCTCATCTGATAGAAGGCGGCCTTGGGCGACGCTCCGGCCGCCACCAACCGGCCGACAGCGTCAAAAACCGCCTGGCTGGCCTGGTCCAGATGCCGAAAGAAACCAGTGTCGGTGCACAGGCCAAACAGCAGCCATTCCGCCTCGGCCCGGTTAGGCACCTGGCCGGCGGCCTCGATGAGCCGTTGCACCATAAGAGTCACCGCCGGCGCGGTCGGATCGATGCACAGTAGCTCAGCGACTGGCGAGGCGCCGCGGTGATGGTCGATAAAGGCCAAGGCCAGGCCGGCCGGCAGCGCCGGCTCAGCCAGACCAGTCCGGCTAAGGGAGGAGCAATCGACCACGATGGCGGCCGAACCGGGCGGCAGTTCAGCCGGCAGGCTGGGCAGAAACTGGCTGGCATAGCCATTGATCTCCGTTTTGCCGAAGGGACCGGCCGAAACCAGGCTGCAAGTCTTGCCGCGCCGCCTCAGGAAGGAACCCAAAGCCAGTTGGCTGCCAACGCAATCGCCATCCGGTTCTTTGTGCCCAATCAGCACCAGATGGCGGTGTCGGTCTATGAAAGCCAGAAGTTCGCTATACATGGTATCGGGGTGCATGGGTCTCCATTTGGCAGGCGCGTCTATTGCCAAAGGCGCCAGCCACGCGCCGCGCCTCAAGCGGCGGCAGGTCGGTCAGCGCCTTGGTTTTGAAGAAAAATAACGCAGCCGTTCAGAATTCGAGGGTCAAGGTATCGCTTTGGAAACGGGTGCCAGGATCGCCGGACAGGAAGCCCCACGAACTGTGCGAATAGGAGCTATGCACGTACAGCTTAACGTGGTGGACGGTGCGGTCGGGATTGTAATAGACCACCAGATACGGTACCGAAGTGTCGTTCAGACGGATAAGCGAAGCCTTGCCGCCGGCCACGAACCAGCTCATGGGAAGGTAGGCGTCCGCCGTACCGGTCGCGCCGCGCCGGTAGACGACCCGGTAGCCTTGGGCGTGGGTATAGACCCGGATGGCCGTCAGGCGCAAGGGATAGAGGGTGGCCGGTGAACGGATAGTCGTTCCCGGGTCGAGCCCGTTATTGCCATCCGCCTGGGCGAAGAGCGGCGCCGCGGCCATCACCATAGTCATCATACAGACACCGAGCATCAGACGCTTCATAAGTATCCTCCATATCAAGCCGGCAGAATGGCGCTGACGCGCCGGCCCGTTCAAGCCCTGAACGAAGCGCCAAGGCCAGTATAATGGCTGATGGGCGAATACGCAAGATTCAGCGTACATCTTTTTGTTGTATCTCCGTCCATAGCATGCTATTTTAAGAGCATGACGGTCGAATTCCACTTCTACGCTATATATGTCCTGGCCATGCAGGCCGGCTTCGAGGAGTCCGAGGCTTGGATACTGGCCAATGCCTCCCAGTATATCGACGCCGCCATCCGGCCGCTGAGCTTTGCCGCTTCCGCCCGGACCATCACCATCGGTCCGACCCAGAATTACCAATTTTGGGATGAAACGGTCTGCGCCGCCATCTACCAACCCTTCCATTTTCTACCTGGCGACGCGGCCGATATCCAGCGGCAGCGTCTCGACGGCAGCCTGAATTTATATAGCGTTTCAGCCAATGGCACGCTGGCCAAACAGCTCCTGGTCGAAGCCTTACACAGTAACGACCTGTACCGTATCGGCATCGCCCTGCACAGTTTTGCCGACACCTGGGCGCACCAGAATTTTTCCGGCCGCAACGAGGCCTGGAACGACTTGACGCGGCTCGGCGGCCAGGACTGGATGGGACTCCGCCTGCCGGCCGCCGGCCACCTGCAAGCCTTGACCGCGCCGGACGAGCCGGACCGGGTCTGGCAGGACAAGCGGCTGAAGCCGGATTACGCCGTCATCCGGAACCACCAGCGTTTCCGCCAGGCCGCCGGCAAAATCTACCGCTACCTGTGCCTCTTTCGGAAACGGAGCTACGGGGATGAAGACCAGATACTCGATCGCCTGGAGCGAATCTGGCGCAAGCCGACCCGGGACGAGCGACTGACCGATTACGTCATCGACTGGCACCTGCCGGCCTGGTCGGCTAGTGACTGGCAGGCGGCCGCCGGCGTTCCGGCCAGCCGCCAGACGGCCGGGCAATTCCTAGGTTACAGCCAGGCCGGCTGGCTTAAAAGCCGGCTGGATGAGCTACTGGACGGCGAGGCCGGCGGGCCGCCCATCGTCGTGGACAGCGGCTTTTTCCAGACCGACTTGTATCGCTGGCAGGAGGCGGCCAACGAACATCGGCGGCAGGCGCAGCGTTTGATGGCCGAGCGGGGCTTGGCATGAGGCGCTCTCCCTCTCCCCACCGCCGCCGCCGGCTTCTGACGGCGCTATTGCTGGTCGGGCTCGGCGGCCTTGGCCTGGCGGGCTGCCGCAGCCAGGCGCGCTTGGGCGAAGGCTTGGCTATCGAACAGCTGCTGCCGGCCGACGCCGCCTTGTACCTGAGCCTGAATCAGGCCCAGATGGCCGTTTTCCTGCCCGCCTGGCTGGCCGCCAACCAAGCGCCCGCCTCAGGCCGCGGCCTGGCAGACGGCTCGGCTGACAGCACGGCATACCTCGCCGGGCAGCTGGCCGGCTACCGCGCCCTGCTTGAACCCCTGATCAGCCGTAGCGACCGCCTGGTTCTGGCCATCAGCCTGGAGCGGCTGGAGCCCAGCCTGGAGTTGGACGCGGCCGCCGAAGTACCAACGCCGGCCACGGCCGCCAGCCCCGGGACAGCCACGCTCTACGCCGTCGCCCACGGCAAATACCCGGCCAGCCTATTCAACCTGGCGCTGGCCTTCGATTCGGCCTGGCTGAAAAGCGGCCGCGCCTGGCAACACCGAGCCAGCGGGCTGCAGATCCAACCTTGCGGCAATGAACTGCTACTGATTAGTAACGGCGCTATCCAGACCCTGGCGGCCGCCTTGGACCAGCCGGGCGCCCATCCGATACCGCAGCGCTGGCTGACAGCCTGGGCAGCCGACCTGGCCGTCTACGTACCCGATCCGCTGGGCAAGCTATTGTCCAGTCTACCGCTGGACCCGGCCGACGTCCCGCTTAATGGCCTGCTGATCAACGGCCAGCTGGCCGCGGACGGCCGTTATGCCATGTTCATGGGTTTTGAATTCGAGACAGCCGCCTCCGCCCGCCTGCTGACTCCGGTCTGCCGCCTGTTCTTCTATAGCCTGGTTCACCAAGCCTGGCCGCAAGAGGCCGTATCCATACTACAGACCAGCGCCTGGACGGTCGACGGTCCGGTGGTCGCGGTCAGCGGCTTTCAGCTGGAGGCGTCAGCCACTGCCGGCCTGTTGCACCTGATACCCTGAAGAAGGAATAAATAGATGCCGAAAAACCGCACACCCTTGCAGGAACTGGCCAGCGCCATCGAGCGGCAACTGCCGCCCAGCCAGGCCGAACGCTCCCGCCTGTGGATGGAGATGGCCGCCAATCACCTGGAGCAGCCCGGCAGCCTGATCGACGAGATCTGCGCCTACATGGAACAATTCATCGAGGCTTCCGGCTATCCGGCCGGCCCGACTTGGGCCTTGGTCATCAAAGGCTGGAAGAAGCTGAAGCACGGCGAAAACGAAGCCGCACGCCAACTACTGCAGCAGGCCTATGAAACCTTTGAGGAATGGCATGACCTGAAAGGCCAGACCCGGGCCCTCAACGGCATCGGCGTCATCAACCTGTACAACAACCTGTTCGACCATGCCCTGGAAGTGCTGATGCGGGCTCGGCAGCTGGCCGTGTCCATCGGCTGGGCGGAAATGACTGGCGTCATCGATTCCAATATGGGGCTCGTGTACCTCAAGCTAAACCAGCCGGCCGAGGCGGCGCGCTGCCTGGAGGCGGCCAAGGCCAGCCCGGAAATCGCGCCCCTCAATCTGACGGTCATCGATTCGCACCTGGCCACGGCCTGGGCCGAACTAGGCCGGGAGCAGGACGCCGAAAAACTGCTGCTCGATACCCTGGCTTATTGCCAGGCCAAGGGCTTTGACATCAGCGGCATCGATGCCCGCGGCCGCTACGGCCGGCTGCTGCGACGCACCGGGCGGCACCAGGACGCCATGGTGGCCTTCGACGCCGCCCTGCTAGCGGCCCGCAGCCTGGACAACAAACGGCTGATCGTCGACTACGGCATCGAGCTTGGCATCAGCCAGACCGAGACCGGCCAACTAGAGGCCGCGGCGACCAGCCTGAGCGAAGCCTGCGCCTTGGCGGACAGCCAAAACTTGCCGGCCGAGAAGAGCCGCGCCCTGCAGGCATTGGCCACGGTGCATCAACGCTCCGGCGCCTGGCAGTTGGCCTGGCAGGCCGAGCACGAGGCCGCCGAGCTGGCCGCCCGCGCCTTCAACGAAAAGGTTTCCGGCCAGGCCGCCAGCGCCGGGGCGGAGCGCGCGGCGTCGGAATCGGCCGCCTCCAAGGTCCAGATGCGGCAGCTGTCGCTGATCGCCGAGATCGGGCGCGAGATCGCCGGCGCCATGGACCTCGAGAGCATCGGCCGTTTGTTATACAAAAATATCTCCAGCCTGATGCCGGCCGACGGCTTCGGCCTGGCGCTCTTCCTGCCGCGCACCAACAGCCTTGATTTCGCCTTTTTCATCGAGGACGACGCGGTCATCCCGCCCTTTACCCTGTCGAGCAACGCCGGCAACAGCCTGGCCGCCTACTGCGTCCGCACCGGCCAGGACCTGCGCATCGGCGATATCCACGGCGAGTACAAAAAATACGTCACCGATATACAGTCGAGCAAGCCTGGCGCCGACCCGGTGCGCGCCATCCTGTACTGCCCGGTCCGCCACAAGGACGCCATATCGGCCATCATCACCGTGCAGAGCCATCGGGCAGGCGCCTACGAGCAGCATCACCTGGAAATCCTGCGCGCCGTCTGTTCGTACGTGGCTGTCGCCCTGGAGAACGCCCGGCTGTTCGCCGAGATCAAGACCGTGGCCGGCACCGACCCGCTGACCGGCGCGCTCAACCGGCGCCGCTTCATGGAAATATTCACCGCCGAGGCCGATCGGGTCCGGCGCTACGGCAGCGACTTGAGTTTCGTCATCTTCGACCTAGATTTCTTCAAGAAGGTCAACGACGGCCACGGCCACGCCGCCGGCGACCTGGTTCTGAAGGCCGCCGCCGACCGCGGGGCCAAGGCCCTGCGGTCCACCGACATCATCGCCCGCTACGGCGGCGAGGAGTTCGTCCTGCTACTGCCCAATACCGGCGTGGACGGCGCCATGATCGTGGCCGAGCGCATCCGGCAATCCTTCTGCGACAACCCGGTCATCCTACCGAACGGCGCGGCCATCGCCTTCTCGGCCAGCTTCGGGCTAACCGGCTTCTGCCCGGCCGACAGCTTCGACAGCATGGCCGGCCGGGCCGACAAGGCGCTGTACTTCAGCAAGGATACCGGCCGCAACAAAGTAGCCAAGGAGCGCTGCCCGAGCGATGGCGCCCTCGACGGACTCGGCCGGCGGCGGATATGAGGCCGGCCGTTCAGCCAGCCGTCACTGCAAGCTCAAGGTAGCCGGGAAGGACAAGCCGGCCGGATCTTCGGCGTAGGAACGGAAATAGGCGAAGCGCCCGGCCAAAATGCGCAGGAAGGCGCAGGCTTGGCCGTCGGTTGTCGCCTGAGCCTCGGCCAAGGCCGGGCTGGTCCGTCCGGCTGGCCAGGCGGTAACTAAATAGTAATCGGCGTACTCCAGGACGCGCACATCATAGCTGACCACTTGGCCATCGCCGGCCAGCTCGGTAGTCAGCCCGGTAATCAGCAGTGAACGGACGGCGTTCGGCGCGGCGCAGTCGCCGGGGCCGATGGCGGCCGGCAGCTGGAGCGGCTCAATCAGATACCAGACCGGCACGATGAAGGCATCAGCGCCGGACGGCGTGCCATCCGGCGCGGCCCCCGGCAGCAAGTATTCGGCATACCAGGCCAGTTGGCGGTTACCCGGAAAAACCGACAGACCGTGGACAAGGTTGTTGCCGCGCAGCAGGATGGCCTGGCCGGGGCGGGACAAACCGGCCGGCAACGCGCCGGTCGCGGCCAGCGGGGGCGG